>Ga0325401_1005022_pt1 | contig 12577 bp, 4 predicted proteins | sample PopdelMetagenome_FD_205666 | JGI IMG/M metagenome (GOLD analysis project Ga0325401, IMG submission 205666) | Populus deltoides microbial communities from Bellville, Georgia, United States - Xylem-PdKOR-R2 | ecosystem: Host-associated > Plants > Phyllosphere > Stem > Wood/Secondary xylem | place...
TTTATAGAAGTTTCAAACAATAACAAATTTATCTCATATTTATTATTTGGCTTAAATCATCCTTTTAGAAACCAAAAATTCTCTTTTAAATTTCATAAAAAATTCTTCATCCTCAATCTTAAAACATGTTATATAATGAAATCAAATACATTTTCCAAGTCAACTTGATTTAAGAAATTCAAACTCTCTCGTTGTACAGCTTTTCAACTATCATTGCTGAAACCAGGAATTGAGGGAGAATTTGAGTTTTTTTTTACCAGTTAGATGAATTGGTATGAAATTATCATTATTGTTGCTGTTATTTATTTTGCCTCTAATCTCTTGATCTATCTACTCAAATATTATAAAATCAAAGGATATGGGAAAAACACTGCAATGTAGGCTATAACACTAAAATTGTGGTTTTGCCTATAATAAAAAAGATAGCTAATTGGTAAAATGATTTTTTCACAAGGTTGATTTGTCATTCTTTATTTGTTTGGGTCATAATTGATTTTTTTTTTGTATTTTTGTACAATTCAACAAAATCCTTATGGAAGATTGAAACAACAATTCATTTTTTTTTACTCTTACTTTGACTGAAATCATCCTTCAAGGAGCTAAAGGTTCCTTTTAAAATTTCATGCAAATTCCTTCGTACCCCATCTTAAAACATGTTATATAATGAAATCAAACACAATTTCAACATCAATTTAAATCAAGTAATCCAAACTCTTTCTTTTATTGTTGTTGTTGTTATAATTATTGGTACAACTTTTTGGTCGTCATTGTCAGAACCAGTGATCGAGAAAGAATTTGAGTTTTTTACTAAGTTCGATGATCAGGTGTGGGTTATCAGTTGTTGTTATTTTTTTGTTCCACCTCCACTCTCTTGATCTATTTACTCAAATATTACAAAATCTAAAAAAGAGGGAAAAACATTTAAATATAGGTTATAACACTAAAATTATGGTTTTGCCTTTAATAAAAAAAAAGATAGATGAGGTGTATAAGAATCTTTTCATGAGGATAATTTGTTATTCTTTATTTGTTTTGGGTTAGGATTGATTTTTTTAATTTTTTTTGTATACATGCATAATTCAACACAATTCTTATGGAAATTTGAAACAACAACTCATTTACCTCCTCCCCGTACTTTGGTTGAAATCATCCTTTTAGGAATGAAAGGTTTCATTTTTCAATTTCAAACAAATGTTTTCATACCTAATTAAAACATGTTATATAATGAAATCAAACACAATTTCCACATTAACTTGAATTAAGCAATCCAAACTTTTTTATTTCAACACTTGGTTGAAAACTATCATTAATGGGAGACATGAATTTTATTTAATTTTTGTTTTAATTTCATATTACTCACTCATTTTACACTTCACTAAATGCAATTTATTCCAATTATCATAACAATTAAATCAACAAAATCAATTTTCCTTTTTCTTAGTCTTGGCCAATTCTAACTTCAAGGGAGGACATGGTTTGCTTTTAATTTTTTCCATTAATTAACATTACCCATTAGTTATTAATGATCAAGAACACATAATTAAACCAAACTCATCATTCTAACTAATCAATCAATACAACCCTAACTTTACATAATGCAATCACTAACAACCATGCTTGAAATCATAATAAAATATTGATCAATCATAGTAATAGAGTTCCTTACCTTTTAACAACACTATACAATTTCTCTTCACTCTTTACTTTTTTCACTTAGCTCCAAAAATCTCTACTTTCAAGCTTTACAAACTAAACCAAAGCTTGAAATTCCTTGCTTTGATACTTCTAAACTTTCTTTAGAACTCTTAATCAAGCATTTTTATGTGTTTGTATCAAGAAAATGATCAAGCCTCCTTTTTTTTTTCTTCATTATTATAATTGGTTAGATGGCTTCTTAAGGAAGTCAAGATTTTTATTTTTATATATTCTATTTTATCTATATTTACAACAATGTCATTATGTATAGTTTATGTATTTTTTCTATTTAACTGGATACTCTGTCTCAATCCACTTTTAAAACACCATACATAATAGTTTTATTCCATAAAACTTGCTTTCTAATATTTAATATTATTTTTCAATTAACTCATTTTATAACCAAGTTAAATTTTTAATGTTTTATTAACACTGTAAAATTTTGATCAGAGTTTTGCATTTTCCCACTCTTTCTTCCAAGTCTCTTCTTCAACTTGGGAGCTTCTCCACAATATATTTATCATAAAAAACTTTTTATTCCTAAGTTCCTTCTCACTTTGATCCAATATTCTTATAGGCTTCACTTTTAACATCAAATCCTTTTTAATCTTTAGAGAAACCTATGACAACATTCAGGAAGGGTCTTCCTCAGTCTTTTGAAGCAATGAGACATGAAACACGTCATGTATCTGAGCTAGATACGGGGGCAAAACCAACTTGTATGTTGCTGGCTTAATTCTCTTTACAACTTCAAAGTGCCCAATATACCTCGATGTTAACTTTCCCTTCTTACCAAATCGCATGATGTTCTTTCAATGAGCTACTTTCAGAAACACTCAATCTCCAATGTTAAACCCGAGAGGCCTCCTTCTATTATCCGTATAACGTTTTTTTTTTCTATCTTGGGTTGCCTTCATTATATCCTTTATAATCTTTATTTTTTCTATGATAACTAGTACCAACTCTAACATAATCAAACTCCTATCACTCACATCATCCCAACATACAGGAGTTCGGCATTTTCTATTATACAAGCCCTTATAGGAAACCATTTCTATTATAGCTTGGTAGTTGTTATTGTAGGTGAACTCCATAAGTGGTAGATGATCTTTCCAATTACCCCTAAGCTGCAATTACACGCATCCTTAACAAGTCTTCTAAGGTTTGGATGATCCTTTTAGATTGACCATTTGTTAGAGGGTGGAAAGCAATGCTCAAGTTCAATCTCATCCCTAGAACATGTTGAGTATTTGGCCATAGGTGAGACATAAACCTAGGATATCAATCTAGCACGATTAACACAAGCACCCTATATAATCTTACAACTTCATTTACATACAATCGAGTATGTCATTTTCATAGGGAAAAATAATGCAGACTTAGTCAATCAATCCACAATGACTTATATGAAGAGATTAAGGGCGCTTCAGTATAAGAAAGGTTTATGATAATATTTATTAGAGATGAATGTCTTGTTACAATATTATCACAGTACAATTATATAAACGTGGGAGATGTTTGAATGAATGTATGCGCGTTCTGGTATATGTGTTGAAATGGTCTTTGACATTACCTAAATAAAAATATACTGAGTAATAGTCATTTTGTGTATCGGAGGCGCGAGTAGGATCGGATCTTCGACCGGGCAAGGACACACTACGGTAGGGGCAAGTAAGTGGTTTCCACCTTTAACTAATTATTATTAAATCCTTAAAGTATTTATACATAATATTGCTACTCGATTTCAATCGATTAAAATTACTCATGAAACGTAATGAATAATGATATGACTAGCTTCAGCTAACGGTATCTATATTGGATAATCGAGATTAAATGATGTGATTAACTTTGGCTAATGGTATCCATATTGGATAACCAAGATTCATTAAGGAGATTAGCTTCGGCTAGTGGTATCCATATTGGATAACCAAGATTAAATGATATAATGAGCTCCAGCTAGTGGTATCCATATTGGATAACCAGGATTCATTGATGAGATTAGCTTCAGCTAATGGTATTCATATTGGATAACCGAGATTGATTAGTGAGATTAGCTTTGGCTAATGGTATCTATGTTGGATAGCTGGAAATGAATGATGAGATTAGCTTTGGCTAATGGTATCTATGTTGGGTAGCTATGAATGAATGATAAGATTAGCTTTGGCTAATGGAATCCATGTTGGATAACCGAGAATAAGCATTGAAGATTAGCTTTGGCTAATGATATCTATGTTGGATAGCCAAGAGTAAAGGATAAGGTTAACTCCAGTTAATGGGGTCCATACTAGGATTACCAGTAATGAGTGTTGTGAACCATCTCATTTGGAAACATTTACTAACACGATGAAATAAAGAGTATGATGTGTTATTCACAATCGAAATTAATGTTTAAAAAACCATATATAAAATTGATCATAGTTAGGAATGAATGAAGAATCCTATATGTACAAGGATTCCTAGACCATAATGCATATCATCAGTTGTTTGTTGAACATAGCTCAAATAAAATAATGCAGTATAAGGTTGTATGAAGATATGGAGTAAAATATTAAAGATAGTTCGGTAGGAAGATATTAATAGCTGAATTTGTTGCTAATTAAATGGGTTTGCCAGAATTATTGGCATCCACGAGGGGATGACCGAATTATACATAGTGACCATAGTATCGGCGACTAAGGATGAGAAAAGAACAATACTTAGTGGCCGCAGTATTAGTGACTAAGGATATGAAAAGAACGATACTTAATGACCGCTGTATTAGTGACTAAAGATAATATATAAATTGATAGTTGGACGATTAATTATCAATATATATGAATATGACAACTTTTGATGTTTAATTGCCTAAAAGAATGATGACCAAGGAAGCAAAGTACAATTTGGTTAATTATATGATGATGATTTAGATTCTCCTTTCCCTATGCTTCTATTTAAGTTGACAATTTCTTTAAATTAAATTATGGGTAACAAAAGTTACTTCCTCGTTGTCCCTAATAAAAAAAAGAATTCATGTGGTTGCCTTTGTTTTGAATGGAGACCATTGTATTGTTGTTTCCAATGAGTAGAAACTTTAGTGCTGTTGTTTCCAAATAATGAAAACTATTGAAACTATCCTCGATTGTATAATGGAAACCATTGTGTAAGACCATTAATCGATGTTTAAAAATATATATGACAAGGGGGCTTGATTGGCAACTTAAGACATAATATCATTTGATGTATTACTAAGTCAAAGTAAATGTTAATAGGGTGATATGGATCAACTATAGAGAAGAAGTGTGAAAGCTTCATTCTGTCTGGGATAGGGGGAGTCGAAGTGCATTCCCCGCTACGAAAGCACCAATTAGGTCAACTAAAGAAGTCCCCCTTGGATTCGAGAAGAAGGAAATGAAGAACGGGAACGAAACGAAATAAGATGTTTCTATGTAACAAATGGTTGTGATACCTAGAAAATAGAAAATATGGTAATGTTACAAACAAATTATGTTAAGTAGTGACGGTGACGAGTAAACATAGGATTAATACATATGGTTACTTCAAGGATTGTACCCAAGGAAATCGATAACTAAGAAAATGAAATATTAATTATTGATTGGGGAATCAAAAATTAAGAAAATGAGTTGCTACATGTGACGTATAATCAACAACTTTAGAATTGAATGTATTACATAATTCGTCGTCAAGGCAATGTTAAAAGTAAAAAATATAAACTTAGACGTCACAGCAGCTAGTGCGTAATTCAATATATATATATATATATATATATATATATATATATATATATGATGTAATAGATTCTAAAAGAATTATGGATAAGCATATTGTTCTCTTTCCTTATGAAAAATCATGTACATGCATTTTATGGCTAGATGTTAAATTTGTAATGTTATTTTAGTTGCAATGATGAGCATGAGTATTGTCATATGAGTTGAGATATTATTGAGCTTGAGTTGAATGTTTTGAGTAGGATTGTTAAAAGTGCTAATTGACATAATGATTCCTTTCCCTTATAAAAAAATGATGAGCATAAGTCTTCTTGATAACTAATAACTATTATAATACTATATATGTTGTAGGTCTATGACATGAAGTGGGCCAGCATTGATTCTGTCATTTCACTATTTATAATTTTGTTAGGTATTTATTTTTATGTACTATGAATACTTAAAATTATGTTAATAATTTCACCTTGAAATATACTAAATGGTATGATTGTATTTCTAGCATTTGGTTATTGCATTTCTTTTGTTATATGTATGTGTGTGTATATCCATCACACATATATTTTAAGTAATAAGAAATGGAAAGAATATAAAATGAATTGTGAGAAGCGATGTGAAAGAATCAAATGGAGAAACAATTGAATTAGTGGGTGACTGAAGGCTACTGTGTGTATATAATAGAGTTATTTGATATTATGTTGCCCAAGAGGATAAGAAAAGAACTGAGAAAATGTATAAGTTATAGGGGAAACTTTGCTATAAATTTAGTAAATCAAATAATCAATAATGAGATGTATTGTTAGACAGATTGCAAAAAAAATAAAAATAAATTTCCCCATTATACTCCGATATGATGATTAGAAATATGAAAGTTACATGAAAATTTCAGGTTGTTACAACAACTATGACATTAGTCTAACCAAAACATGTTTCTTGTCATTTTTTTATGTAATCGATCATGTCTAAAAGGTACTATGCACCCCTTTTTTCCTTCAAACTCAATTTAAACACATTATAATTACAATTCAACACAACCCTCATGATATATTGAAAGAACAAACTCAAAACCCCCTTACCTTTACTTTAGCCAAACCAAAGCATATACAAGTTATGGCTTCCCTTTTGTTCTTTTTATTTCAAATCCATTAATTATTATGTCAAAATCATTTTCAATTATTATTCACACAACTTTTACACAAAAGAATCATCCTCTCCTTTTAATTATCCAATGGTCAAACCTGCCCTTTAAGGATTAAAGAACCAAAGGTTCCCCTTTCAAAATTTCATGCATTTTTCTTCATATTATACATACATCTAAATGGTGTGGGGGAATCACTGTTCCCCCACACCCAAAATCACCATGGATTACAACAGTAATCAATAATGCATTCCTTTTTTTTCAACTTTCCTCTGTTTTCTTTTTTTTTTTGCAGTTATTTTTTTTTCCAAAATTATTTTTGTTGATTTTACTTTTTAAATATTGAGCTAGTTAAAAATTTTGTTTTGTAATTTTTTTCTTTAAAATACTGTGCATTGCTGCGGTATTTTTCCACATAGTTTTTTTTATTTTACTTTTTTATTTTTCAAAATTATATTGGTTGATTTTTTTATTATTGAGCTGGTTAAAAATTTTGCTTTGTAATTTTTTTCTTTAAAATACTGTGGATTGCAGTGGTGTTTTCCCACATTGTTTTTCTATTTTATTTTTTTATTTTTCAAAATTATATTTGTCAATTTTTTTTAATATTGAGCAGATTAAGAATTTAGTTTTGTAATTTTCTTCTTTAAAACATTGTTGATTGCTACAATGTTTCTCCACATGTTTTTTTTAATGATTTTCTCCGAAATTATCTTTTTTTATTTTATTTTTTAATATTGAGTTGGTTAAAAATTACAGTTACAATATGTGAGGAAAGCACTGTAACTTTCTTCGCAAATTACTATGGATTGCTACAATGTTTTTTTCTACATGGTTTTTTTTCTATTTTGTTATGTTTTTCTCTAAAATTATCTTTGTCAATTTTATTTTTTAAATAGTAAGCTGGTTAAGAATTGCAATTACAAGTAAATACAAGTTTTTCCTCACAAAACACTATGCATAGATACAGTTTTTCCTCATATGGTTTTGTTTTTCAATTTCTTTTGTGTTTTATTTTTTTGTAATTTTTTTTTCAAAATTATCTTCGTCGATTTTTTTTTCCCATATTGAGTTAGTTAGAATTTAACTTTGTAATGAAGCTTAATCATGTGGGGAAAGCATGTAGCTTTTCTCACAAAACATTGTGGATTGCTACAGTGTCTCTCCACATGGTTTTTTTTCTTATAATTTTTTTCAAATTATCTTTGTTAATTTTATTTTTTTAATATTGAGTTGTTTGATAATTACAATTACAAATCATTACAAATAAGGCTTAAATCATGTGGGGAAGCACTATAGCTTTCATAACAAAACACTGTGAATTGCTACAGTGTTTCCAACATGATTTTTTTCTTTTTTTTGGTGTTTTTTTTGTTTTTTTTTTAAATTATCTCTGTCGATTTTTTTTTAATATTAAACTAATTAAGAATTTAGCTTTGTAATTGTTTTTCTTTAAAACACTGTGAATTGTTGTAGTGTTTTCCCATATGATTTTTTTATGATTTTTTCCAAAATTATCTTTGTCGATGTGTTTTTAATATTGAGTTGGTTAAGAATTATAATTACAATAAAGCTAAATCATATGAGAAAAGCATTGTAGTTTTTATCACAAACGCTGTGGATTGCTACAATATTTCTCTAAATGGTTTTTTATTTTATTTTATTGGGGAAAACACTGTAGTTTTCCTCACAAAGCATTGTTAATTGCTACAATGTTTTTCCTGATGGGTTTTGTTTCCTTCCAAAATTATCTTTGTTGGTATTTTTTTAATATTAAGTTGGTAGAGAATTTAGTTTTGTAATTTTTTTTGCTTTTTTTAACAAAAAAGCTAAATCATGTAGCGAAAGCACTGTATCTTTCCTCACAAAATACTGTAGATTGCTACAAATTAATTTGTTCAGTCTCTAAGTTTTTGATCACCAACACAACTTTTTTTTCCGTCATGAAATATTTGCTCCATCATACCTTTAGTTTCTATTACTTATCTAGCGCTGGTTCATAATTATAACACTATCAAGTGCATTTGTTTTATAAGCCCGCAGCAGCGCGCGGGCATGTCATCTCGTAAAATCCTAAAACATGTCATATAACACATTGAAACATAATTTTAGCAACAATTCAAAGCAACAAGTTCAACCCTCTCCTATATAGTGGAGGCCGAACCTAGACTAAAAAAGTCATGGATCCTTCTTCAAAATTTCATAGAATTAACCTCACACCCAATCTCAAAACATATTATTTAGCATGATTTAACACAATTCTCTTACCAATTCAAACCAACCAATTCAAATCCTACCCTCTAAGTTTAGATGAACCTAGCATCAAGAGGAGACATGGTTTTCTTTTAAAATCTTTATAATTTTCATATTACCCATTAGTTTTTCATGCCTAAGAACATAATTCAAAACTAAAAGCACCATCACAAATAAGCCAACATACTTAACTCAACATTCCATGATGTAATTTATACACAACATGCATTAAAACTTGTTAAAAACTTCAATCAATCCTTAAACAATGTTTCCTACCTCTTAATTACAACTAATCAAAAAATTTATGCAAATGAAACTCAAGCTTTCTTCATTTTCCTCCCTTTCTCTCTCTAGCTTCAAATTATTCTCTTTCCAAGATCTTCACCCTTTTTCTTTCTTGATTTCTTCCTTTTCAATCTCTCTTAAAAGTGTTTTTCTAACTAAAATTTACTCAAATAACTATAAATATTTAAATATTTGGTGAAGTTTCTCTAAATTTTGATCAGCACAAAACCCTCTCTTCCTATTTATTTTCTTCTATTCGGTTGGATAACCCTTCATATAAGGGAAATTTCCTCTAATTTACCAATTTGCCACAACTTAATTTTTTCTTGTATTATATATGCACTTTACCTAGTTTTTTTTACGTAAAATATACAACCTTTCTAACCTTCGATTGACCAAAAATTTTAACTCAAAGAGAAAAATAACTGTTCAAATTGAGAGTTCTACATGTTAGTATATAACTGGTCAGATTGTGATTCTTCATTAAAAATCTGCTATTCAATACTTGCATAAATCATATCAATTATTTTACTAAATCATTGGCACCATTTTCTTATCTAAAATATATTTATTTTTTCTTTCTACCATTTATTTCATTTACGGACTTATTACTGTTTCACGATAACACTACCGATTTTTAACCAATGCTCGCACCATTATTCTTTATTTTTTTTTGTACTATCATTTCTTAGAGTGTATTATTTATTACTATATAATTCCTTGAGATCATTTTCTCATCTTCCTTATTCTTTTATCCATCATAACATGTTACCAGTTTCACCAATATTATGAATTCTAAACCCAAAATTTATAATTCTCTTTTCAACTTTATCAACACCTTCAGATTTATCCATGGAGGTCTTTCTCTCTATTACACATCTTATTCATAATTATTTCCATCAGTTATTCATTTCTTTTCATTCCAAGTTTCTATTATTCATCGGGTTATTACTATTTTTGGCCATATGATTACGCAGGGGTTTACATGGTTATTTATGGTATTATTAACAGGTTACCAACTATTTAGGAGTTCTAAAAGATTATACACCATAAAAAAGATCAATACTAGCAACATAACCAATGCAGAATATATAGCTCAATTAGGTGGAAAAAAATGAACAAGATGAGTAGAATTATATCTATTATATTCTCAACTATCTAATGGATAATTTTTATGATAATACTTATTCATCTATAAAGAAGATTTGAAAAGCATTATAAAATAAATATGATACTAAAGAGGCTATTGCCAAGAAAGATATTGCAAACTACCTTTTTCTTTTTATAAATGATGGATATAAAATCTTTCATAAACTAAGCTCAAGACTTCATAATGATTGTTGGAGAGCTTAGTCTGAAGGCATCAATATTAGATCTATTTGGTTGTTTATGGATTATTGACAAGTTACCACCAACTTGGAAGGAGTTCCAAAAGACTATACACTACATGTAAAAGGTGACATCCTTAAATGCATTCATTACTTGCGTTCGTGTATAGGAAAAAGGCTAGTAAACAAGGTGTAATCATAACATAAGAGAGCTTTAAACATCTTACCACAAGGAAGGTCAATTTAATTTCTAAAAATAATAATTTGTCTAAAACATGAATCCCTAATAAAACATAATGGAAGCCTAAGAATAAAACTATGAAACTTTTTGGTAAACCTCCACAAAATAATAATAGTAATAAGAACCAAGGAAAAACTAACCAAAATTTTAATAAATGTTTTATTTGTGGCAAGAATGGACATATTGCTTAAGGTTGTAATTTTCAAATATTTAAGCCTAAAAGATAGGCCAATGTCACTTAAAAGCCATTTATAATGATGGTTACAAATAACATATATAAAGTATAGATGAGTGGTGGGATGATCCTCAAGTTAATTTATATGTTTTTCATGACTAAAATTGGTTTGAAGATTAAACTCCTTATAAGAAGTATCAATCAATCACGAAAAAGAATTTGATATCAAGTTTTATTATTAACAAAGCTAGTTTCAAGCAAACTATGGAGTATGATCACTAGAAATGACATTTTATTAGTAAAGGTTATGTTTATGATGACTATTTAAATTGAATGTTAAAAATAATAATGCAACTACTAATTCAATTTACATGTTCTCTTCTATTAATTTCAGGTATTCGTGCTTATGTCATATAAACAATAGATATATGGCAATCATGAGTGGTTTAAAATTAATCTGAATGTTAAAAAGGCCATAATAAATGTTAAAAGAAATATTGAATTGTTAGAGTTAATTCACATTGATATTTGTGAACTTGAAAGAGTTCTAATTTAGGTTTGAAAGTGTGACACAAAAATTACCTTGAACCTAAGAACCATCACTAATGAAATCTAAACCCTTACCTAACGAATAACAATTCACGAACGAGAAGTATAAGATGATATCATAAAGATAGTTGTTCTTCGATAAGTCTATTAAGTTTGTTAGATAACTAAACTAGATGAATACTCTCAAACACACATATATTTCATTCATCAAAGTCTGGAACCATTACACTCCCTTTCAAAAGGGTATTTATAGTGCCAAATACCTCAAAACTTAATGATCTGAATATAAGACCACAAATACAATAAATTAAGTTTTATATCAATTAAAATAACAAAGCCAAAAACTCAATGCAAGCATGCAACCAAATGTGTCCTTGAAAAGGGAGTCTGTCAACCTCGTATTTGGCTCTATAAAGACTTTATAGCTCAAGAAAATCTCGTGCTTATTGCCTCCCTCTTTTTTATTCTGAATTTTATTTAAGTCTCATTACTATCTCCTTCTTTGATTACATTAATTAAAGTATATTCATCATTTGTTGAAGTCTGAACACATGTCTTGGTTCAAATATCTTGAATTGACTGGATTATGTTATAATGTAATTTAACCTAGTCAATACCTCTTTAATATTCTTGGCTATTGACCTTGTAATTAGTCTAACTGGTAAGTTTAGAGGATTATGTTATAATGCTTGTTGAATATCACCATCCTTTATATTAGTGGGTTGGTACGTATCATCCCTTTCTCTTCTCAAAATGATTCAATTTCAAATCGTCACCTTCATCAAACAAAGAGAGACCAGAAACATTTAAAGTAGTGCTAACACCATACTCACCTGGTAGATCTATTTTGTAGGCATTGTCATTAATCTTCTTAAGTATTTGGAAAAGCCTATCTCCTCGCGGTTGCTATTTTTATTTCTTATGGGCCGGAAACCTCTCATTGCGCATATGCACTCAAACCCAATCACTTGGTTGGAAAAAAAATACATTTATGCCCTTTATTTGTCTTGGATTCATATTGGTCATTCTTCTTGTCGCACCCTCGCGAGCGGAGCGCGGCGTCACGGCGATCCTCGATTGATTTCGGGTTATTTGTTTTTGTGACTAAGGGAGTCGCCACCTAGTATTATGGTCACTAGGAAACCTAACTGGTCTTTCAGAGATTCCAAGGCAAGGGACTGGTTGCGTAAA
>Ga0325401_1005023_pt1 | contig 12576 bp, 3 predicted proteins | sample PopdelMetagenome_FD_205666 | JGI IMG/M metagenome (GOLD analysis project Ga0325401, IMG submission 205666) | Populus deltoides microbial communities from Bellville, Georgia, United States - Xylem-PdKOR-R2 | ecosystem: Host-associated > Plants > Phyllosphere > Stem > Wood/Secondary xylem | place...
ATACCTTCCTAGAAAGCTTGATATGTGTACTTGAACTTTATTTATCCTACGTTCACATTCTAAAATTATAACTCAGTGAAAAACCTATTACAAGAAGCAAGGTCCGAAACATAAAATACAGAAACTTTTATCTTTTAGAAATTAATTCACAAAGTCTCTTAGGCATGTTAAACTCATAAAAATAACTTTCAATAAGGAATAACAATATATGTATATTTTGCACTTATCAGTTAGTAAGTCACTTACTCTCACAAACTTTAACTTGTATTTGTTCAAAGATCTACGATTAGAGTTCAAGGACTTAATGACCACTTTAATGGCTCGATCAAAATTTGTTACCTTCTTAGAACCGTATAGTTATTTCTAAGACATGAATTATGAAACAATTATGACTTTCGTATTATCTCCATTAGATCTATATATGCTGATGATGTGACTACCCCTTGGCCACCATTGCTAGATAGTCCACTTTTATTACCAAACGTAAGAAATTTAACTCTAATTCCTTCTCTAGTCAAAATGGCCTTTTCAACATGAGGTGTTACATAAATCAAACTTTTCTTATGTAACATGTGTGTGAGCTAAACTCTTCTCGCATAACTTTATACTTCCTCAACAACCATTTTTCTTGCCCTCTATGTTGACAAAATGATTGCCAATCATGTTCTAATACCTAGTCACCACGCCTACAAATCAAGCACCATTTAATTGACAAAGCAACCATAATCACACATCAACATCAACAATTAAACGATCCAAATTACATTATAAATATGTCATTAGAAACAGATTTTATAACACTTTTACATATACACCATGAACAATTCTAAATCACATCACATACAAAATGTCAAAACAATTTTATGATGTTATACACATTATAAACACCAATCTAAAAATTTAAATCTATGAATTTAAAAATAAAATTGAGTAAGTTGCGGGAATCCCCATATATATTGCGATAAATTCAGATCGATGATAATAAGAAACAATGAGTAAAAATACCTGCGATTAAAAATTTATCTGGACTTAACTGTAAATAAGTAAGAAAAGGGGGCATTTTGTAAATAGAACAAAAACAACCCCTCCCTCTTTTTAAGAACAAGACGACTCAGTATAGAGAGAAAAAGGAAGAAACTTCTTCATTTCCCTTCATCTTTTCTTTTTCTTCCAAATCTAAAAAACTAGGTTGGTTTAGGAAAGGATTTAAAGAAACCAAGTGAGTCTAAAGAGAGAGAAAGACATGGGTTGTATAGTTAGAGAGAGAAAGGAGCAATTTTTGGAAGAAATAATGCAAGTAACAAGGCAAACTTGGTTAATTGGTGATGGTAAATTATTTTTCTCGCTTTAATTTTGTTTATGTTGTATAGTTTTGATAAGGATTGAAAATCCTTAAATTTTATACTAGTTAGGGTTTATGTTAAAATAGTGTTGCAAGAAAAGATTTGTGTATTGATAGAATTATTTTGGTTTGAATGATATAGTTAAGAAAGTAAATGAAAGAAAATTTCAAATCAAATGTGGTTTTTCTTTCATGCTAGAGGCGGACCATGGGTAAAGAAATGGTGGGGTGGAAATTTTAGCCAAATAATGTTACTACTATTGTTTTAAATTTTGTTAGTAAGAAAGATTGGTTTAGGTTACAGTGTCTTATAAAATTTTAAGAAATTGTTAATAAGAAGTAACTACATTGAGAGAACTTGGTACTAATGTTTTGGATGTAATTTAAGAGAGAATAGTGTGAAAAATATATACATGACAAGTATACATGTATGTGTTTAAATAAACTCATAATACATGGAAAGGTTTAGTGTGAAAACTGTAAATTTGAGTACTTTCAACATTGGTGTTGTCAGGAGGTTCATTTGGAGTGGAGTTGATACTCCCAGGAGCATGCATTCTAGGAACTCAAGGTAATGACTCGCCCTTACCTCTTAAAATTTTACTATTTCCTAATTTATGAAAAGTTATTATTTAAGCATTAATTGTTAGTTTTGAAATGATGAAAATAGACATTGAAGAATTGCCTTTGAGGCGGGATAATATGTTCAAGAAATTAATTTTCCTTCGGGGCAGGATAATGTGTTCAAAGAATTGATTTTTCATTGGGGCAATATAATGTGTTCCCAGAACTTATTTGCCTTTGAGACAGGATAGTATATTCCAAGAATTGATTTGCCCTTGGGGTGAAATGGTAAATTCCAAGATTTGAATTTAGCTTTAGGAGGGTTATTGAGAATAATTAAGGAGGAATAAATTTGACTGTAGATGTAAATATTACGAACTGTATAAATCAGTCGATCGTTTGAGATTACCATGTGATCCGGTGGACCGATTCATAGGAGGAACAATAAAATTTACTATTTAAATCGATCGATCAAATTGGTCGACCATTAGGGACACTAGCAATATTAGTAGTAGCTGATTGACCGTTTGGTTGTCACATGAACCAGTCAACCGTTCCATCTAACAATGAACTACTATAATATTTATTATTATTTAAAGTGAAGTATTCTATAAATAAATGCTTATTAGAAGGAAAAAAACAACTATGAGTATACATAGTTTACTTGATCATAAAAGTGGGGTCGTTACATTTGGTATCGGAACATGTTTATGATTCAATAGATTTCCTAGAATTTGGGAAGTGATTGATAAATTTTGTGCTATCATTGTTATTGTATGGGATGGTTAGAATAAGAGCACGAGCGAGAGCTCAGAATCATCCATTGCCAAATGAGATAAGAGGGAGCAAAGAATGTATATTGCTTCTCACTCTCCAGTAACACCTCCATTGTCGATGCAAAGGGAGACATCTTCACTCATGGCTCAGGAGACTGTAGGGTTTACAGGAGGACCCCTGATGCAACCATATTATTTGATAGTTTTACCTAAATTTACCTAGTATTTTGCCTATGTTTTATATATATAATGCATTGATATTATTTGTTTTATATTTTGAATGCACTTTTGGATATAAAATTTAAAAAGAAGTAAATTGAAGATAATTGGCAGATTTGACTTCAAATCGATGTTTTGCGCAAAACATGAGCTCTAGAGGTCAAAACGAAGTGATTCTGGTGGCATTAGAAAGATAACATCCATACCTTTCTGTACATATATGGCAAGAAAAATAAAAAGAGAAAGAGCATAGAATCGCAGCCTTTAAAAACAAATCTTGTATTCTACCAATGTTGACATTTGGCTATTCCAACTTAAATATCTTGAGCTAGAGAAATCAATTTGATGCAAACTCAATTGTTTTGGATTTCTGACTCAAAGACTTATCATCATACCAAATATCAACAAAAAAACAAGATCATATGAGAGAGACATGATTTTTCTAAGATGCCACATGAATTCTGCCAGCAGACAAGTTTTGTGAAGAAAATAGTCCAAATTACTTCCCAAAGCATCCAACCGATATCCAAATCTTTATTTCGGTAATTTAACTCTTATAAGTCCAAAGTCAGAGTTTTAGGATTTTATGCAAGGCTATTTCTTCTTTTTTAGGAAAATAATGATTAAACTACTTAAATGTAAATTGTCTGACTATTTTGTAGGAAAGAGATATTAGAGTTTCCTATCAAATAAAAAGAAAGAGAGAAAAGAGGAGGGGGCGGCCAGCCAAGAGAGAAAAACGCACCTTCCTCTAAAAAAACCCTAAATCATGCATTCTTCTTTCTTTTTTATTAGTTGTTTGATAGACATGTAAGGCTAAACTTTTTTTCTTGGTTGCAAGGACACAAAAACCTTTGGATATTAAGAACTGTAAAATTTATTTTACATTTTCTTTTCAGTTTATATGATGAATAAATATATTTATTTTCCTATGCTTATTTCTTAGGATTGTTTATTTTAATTGCTAAAACAGACTCTAAGTTATTATTGTGAACAATCTATTGCTAAGTTTGCTATCAAAACTGGAGTTGTGATATATGACCTTGTGAAGCAACTAAGTTAAATAATTGTAGCGGATCTATGTTATTAATCTTAGGAAAAACATTCGATCAAATCAAACATGAACTGCGAACAGTTATGTTGTCTAGATTAATCAACTTATCTAGTTCTTAAGGCTGCCATTGAATTTTAATTACTAGTATGAACACTATGATTGTTTGGTAGTTAGAGTTTGTTATACAGCGGATCTGTTAACTAACCAATATTAAGAAAAGATAAGGATTGATGTTTCGTTTCAATGATAATTTAAGTGATAATTTATGTTTTAAATTCCTTCACTTATTTTGTAATATGTTTGTTTGTTATTAAGAAAGAATATTTGTATATTGTTAGAACATTGCTATGATATCATGATCACACAAATCAATTACCTTAACTTAAACAAATAAGATAGTATAAAGCACGTAAGGAGTCGATCCCACGAGAAAGATCTAATTTAGATCTTTATGCTAAATGATTCAAAGTTGAGAAGGTTTGAGATTATCTAAGTTATTCTAAGGTAAACGAAGTAAAATAATCAAATTAACTAAAATAAACCGAAACTTATTCAGAAAAAAAAAACATTTGTTTTAAGTAAATATCCACTAAAAGAAATCAAAACTGATCATTGAGATAATACATAAATTTATATTCTGAATATTTAGCTTTCCTTAATATTAATCAGTTAATCAATCTGTAGCATAACTAGCCCTAACAATTAAACAACAACAACATTTGCACTAGTAATTTAATTCAATGACAGCTTTAAAAACTTGATAGATTGATAAATCTAAATAACATAATTATTTAGAGTCTATGTTTGATTTAATTGAATGATTTTCCTAAGATTAACTCTAGTTTTGATAACTTAGCAATAGATTAGTTAGAATAATAACTTAAAGTCTGCTCTAACAATCAAATTAAACAATTATAGAAAATAAGTATAAAAAAAATTCATACTCATCATATAAATTAAAAAGAAAAGTTAAAATAAATTTCACAGTTTTTAAAATCTAAAGGCTTCTGTATCATTTCAACAAAGAAAAATAACTTAGCCTTACTATCAAAAAAACTAAGAAAGAGAATATAAAAACATAATTTCCAGTGTAGTTTTTTTTCTGGCCACCACCCTTTTTTTTCTCTCTATCCTTTTTATCTAATAGAAAACCCTCTTCCCCACACTCCTACTAGTCTATTTGTATCCTAAAAAAAAATAGAAGTCCTTTCTAAAATAACTACTTTGTTATATATAAAAAAAAAAATCTTGCATAAAATCTTGAAGTTTTGACTTTGAACTTGGTGAAGTTAATTTGCCTAAATAAAAACTTTTTCCATGCTGCTAATAGAATTTATAAGTTGTCGTAGAAAAATCATCTCTCTAGTATCAGCTCTTTTTCTATTGAAATTTGGTAAGCTGATAGATCTTTGAGTCAGGAATCTAAACAAAATTGAGTTTGCATCAAATGAACTTCTCTAACTCAAGATATTCAAGTCAAAAGGACCGAAGGTCAACTTACAGAACGCGAGACTTGTCTTTGAAGACTGTGATTTCCATGCTCTTTCTTTTTTTCTTTTTTTTTTCTTGCCATATATATATATATATATATATATATATAGAAAGATATGAATGTTAACTTTCTAATACCACTGAAATCATTTCATTTCAACCTTTACAACTCAAGTTTTGCGTAAAACATCAATCGAATGTTAAATTTGTCAATATTCAACAAGGGTTGGAACATGATCTAAATTTTATCTTCAACTTACTCATTTTCAAATCTTACTTCCAAAAATACCTTCAAAATATAAAACAAAAAATATCAATGTATTTTATATATAAAACATGGGTAAAATATTAAGTAAATATGAGTAAAACTAACAAATAATATGGTAGCATCAAACATTAAGAATGAAATTGGGATGTAATGTAATCTAGGATGGTTGGATCAAAAGTAAAATTTGAGATTGAATGTGTGATTTGAGGAAATGTTGATAACATGATATGCTTAAAAATAGGAGAAACTCTACTAAGTTTTCCGCAGGAACTTATAAAAAAATATCATTGGTTCATCTAAGAATTGAGAATGTTCATGAGATGTTACAAATGTTGTACTTCTACAATACAAAGTCGAAAGGCAGGTTCAATGATTTACCTTTTTGTGTAACAACAAAACGTGTTTCGGATTTTAAAGTAATAAACCATTTCAAATCTTACATTTATTGGTTTAATGTTTTGTTCTTTGTTTTGGATTTTCTTATTGAGGTTTTTGGTATTTCTAGGATTTTTTCACTTTGTAAAAGTGTTTTTGTTTCTCTGCAGTTTTTGTTTTTTTGTTAGTATCTTCTCCCTCTACATCTATTCCATGTAGTGGACCAACTTATCTTCTCCCTTTACTGGTATCAGGTTTTCTGGTTTTCAAAGCAAAAAAACTGACCTTGACCAACCTGGACTGATTCGGTTTGAACTGATATTAGATTCAGTCCGAGTTAAATTTTTCAGAAATTACAACTTCCGGTTCGGTTGGGATTTTTGGGTCCAAACCAAACCATGACCATACAAAGCTTCAAAAATGAGCTTGTTAGGAAAAGTTCTAGAAACTTCTCTACTAAGAATGCAACTCTCAACATTGATGGTCCAAATCTAAACCAATAACCCCAAGCCCCAAGTCTTCATGACATAACCAAGGTCAAGCATAAGAGAACATAGAAGAAAGACCTCAATAGTCCAAGTAATGTTTAGTAAAAACTGCGCATAGATGTCCTAAACACTAAACCCCCTATGGATGATCTTTAAGTAATTTGAGGGTGGAAAGAATAATGGACCAGACGATCAACATAGCATCAAAATGATGCCTTTTAAACCCAAACATTGAAAAAAAAACACTTTTAAGCACAGTGCAAATGCAATACCAAACACAGCCTAATCTAGCACACTAAAGCATGCAACTGACTCTTTTAAGAAAGCTCATACGCAACTCCACAATGAGTGATCAGGAACTAAACTAAAAAAAAAAAGATACAAACTCATGACCCAATGAGCACAGTTTTGGACATGTTACATTTACAAGGTTGAACAACAAAAGGAATAATCTCAATAGCAGAAAGCACTTAAGTTGGAATTGGACTTACCTTTCCACATTTGTAATGAATCAAAACTGGATGATCCCGCACAACTGGAAACAGCATAGCAGAGCAGAAGACGTGCATATTTAAGATATATAACTAGGAAAAGAAGGAGAGGTAGATGGAGGAGGCATTCAAAATAAATAGAAGTTTTCTCTTACCAATTTAAGACTTTATGAGCCTCCATCCGTGATAGCATTCGTCTGAATTTCTGAATTGAAATAGAAGTTCTCTTACTATGGATGATGCAAGTGATAATTAAGATATCACTATTAAAATATACCAATGGTGCTTTTGTCAATCATTCATTCTACTCGTATACTAGTAGAATAATAGTGTAACAAGGAAAGGATCTCGAAAACAAAAACGATAAGCTTGCCCTCTTGCCTTCGATTCCAAACTGGAAGAGCTTGCTACTATGAGCATCAAGAAAGTCAGTATTATCTTAAGGATAAGACTCATGAAATAAGTATCTGCTCAAACGTCAAATAAAAACTACTAATTTTAGGGTTCCAAGTGGAGGGTTGAGGGAACATTGTCAGCAAACAGCTATAACAGAACATTATCTACAAACAGCAATATCATGATCATCATCAAATAGTATAGCAAACAAAATAAAACCGAAAAGAGCGGCAACAAATTTGAAAAACACCCATTAACATAACCACATGATAATCATATCTCTAATATACATTCCACAAACCATCAGAATTTTTGTTTTTTTTTCCGCAATACCATCATCATCAAAAACATAACAACAACATCATCTAAACACCACAAACATACCCAGGAATAAAAATAAAGAGCAAGAAAAAGAAAAGGACACGATTAATAATATTATTTCTTGTAATTAACTTCACTTCTTGAGGCTGCCTCTAACACCAGGACGAGATTTGGAAGGATCAGCAGCACAACTAGCATGACGATTAACAAGCTTGTCTTCCTCAAAAGGGATTTTTGGGTGTCGAGCATCATGATGGATCTGCATACTTTTAAGATCAGGAGCTGTCGTCTTGCAGTGCGGACACTCGTATTTGGCATGACCTCCTTTCTCTTGTCCTGTCCTGTCTGCGACCCCTGCTTTCCCTCCCCCTCTGTTTGTTGTCGCCGCATCTAATTTTGCAGCGATCTCCTTCGCCGTGTGCTTCTTTGGCTTTGCCTTTCCAGTCATAATTTATTCGCTTTGATTTGCTTTCTTGCAAAAACCCTAGAGGAGGAGGGGCTTCGCTTATTAATTGAGAAGCGGAGGCTGGCTTGTAATCCTTGTATAAGATGCCTGGGTTCCTTCTTTGTTTATATATACAGTCAGTAAGGCTTATCCGCAGCTCTTTAGGGTTGTCAGTGTTACGGCATGTTTAGGTTCGGATGCCTTTGCCTACGTGCTGCGTTTTCACTGGTTGGAGGCTTTGTTGATTTTTAGGGTTTAGGCTACTCTTGGCTAAGTGTGTATTTGATTTGGAGATACGATGGCTTTTTTAAAAAATATAACTTTTTAAAAACATAAACTATACACTAAAAATTAAAAATTCATGTTTTTTAAAAATTAAAAACATAAATCACCTCTAGCACGAAGTAGAAATCACTAACCTAAATTTAACATAAAAAAATTTAATATTATAATTATTTTTTATGGTGTCTAGTTCTCCATTCAAAAATATATATATTTGAATTAGTTTTCAATAAATTTAAAAGGAAAACTAACTAATAAATAGTTTTGCGTATTATTATGATCATGTTTTTAATTTTAATTAGAATTTAATTGAATTAAAATTAAATTATTAATTATGTTATCTGAAAAAAACAGATGACATATTAAGTTAATAAATAATTTAATTATTATTAAATCAAACTTATCATTTTTTATCTTAAACCATGACAAGTGTGAGAGAGAAGAGAGAAAATTACAATACCCAATAAATTTGACTGATTAATAGTTTCATCAAAACATGAAATAAGAATACTTGTGCTCAATAATAGCTTATAAATATTCTATTTTATCTATTCTACTTCTCTTTTTAATATTTAAAAACAATTATTAAAATTTTCAAATTATGAATATTAAATTTATAAATCATTATCGACTTTTTAAATGATCACATGTGATTTTAGAGAACTAAATATTTTCTAAATTATAAATGTTAAATATTCTAAATAGGAATTGCTTCACAAACCAAGATTTTATCATTTACCCTTAATATATTATTAGATTATTATTTTTAAATTTAATATTTTTGAGTTATTGATTAAAAAAAAACTATCAAACGCATATATTTTATTGAATGATAACTAATTTTTAAATCTTTAACACCATGATCTATTTTAAAATATCACATGTAATTTTCAAAAAGAACCAAATAAACTTCAGAATATACATGTTGAGTTGAAAAATACTTAAAAAAAATAAATTATCATTAAGGAATTATTTTAAGAGTTTAAGCCACCTGTAGGAAAGAAAATGTTTTTTGGAAATAAATTTTAGTGTATATTAAAATCTCAATGTTCTATTATATAAATATTAATTCTTAAAAACTATATGTCGTAGATGGGTAAAGTTTAATTAAAAAAGGAAAAACTATCATTATCATGAGGTTCAATTTATTTATAATTGTGTTATATTTTTTTTATTTGTATTTTACACTTTTCTGTATACCCTTTTTTAGAATTGACGTTTTTTTTTATCTAAAAAACAACTATTACATGCATATTTTTAAGTACTTGATTATTAGAAATACACCAAAAACAATATCATTAGTTTGTGTACATAAAATTAGAAATTCACGGGAGAAACTCATAAAAAATTAAATAAAATAAATAAAAATAAAAATTCAAAACTGAAATATTTAAAAAAAAAAAAAACAAATAAATTGAGCTTGGTGTCACAAGACCTAAGGGTGCTAGCATAGTTGCTTAGTATTTAAAAATCCCAAGAAAGAAAGTGACCTAAGATAGCTCTCTCTCTCTCTCTCTCAAATACAAACCCCAAGAAAGAGATTTCTTGGATAAGTGGATAAATTTCATTTCTTTTAAATACTTAAATTAATAATTTTATTTCTTCTCACGAATAAAGAATTGATTCCTTCTCATCTCATGAATCCAATACTTATTCTACTCAAATCAATAAATAAAATCTTTCTTTTAAAGCAAACTCGAATATTAACTTCCCACTTAAATAAGTCAATGAATTCCTTCTCTTGAAGGGCAACTAAAAACCATTTTTTTAATAAAAATATGAAATAGAAAAATTAATAAAGGAATAATAATGCACCTAAAAATAACGCCTTCTAAAGATGATTAGCGTAGAATATTATTGTTCTTTTAATTTAGACCCTCTCCCGAGGCATCTTATAGAAAAACTTCACCCCAAATATTACCATGGTGGATCTCTCCTCTTGGAAGGGGGTTAGCCTACTATCATTGAAAAGTAATGCACAAAATTCAGAAAAAAAAAAAAAAAACAATTGTATAACATGAAGAACAAGAACTTTAAAATAAAATTTGAATAGAGAACCGTAAAACACAATAAAACTTTATCGACTAAGAATTTAAATGATAAGAATAAAATTCTTATTAAACAAAAGCCGGAAGAGTTAAGTTTTTTATTGTTCATACACTCACATTTCACTATAGATTTGCATATAAAAATAATTATTTTTTTTCATAGTTTAAGTTTTATAACATGTTTTCAAGGGTAATATGATATTTTTCACGAGCATATTTGCTATTACAAGATTAAATGAGGATAAAGAAATCTTTTAACCTTTTATTTGTACAATATAATATCTAAAATATCATCAAAAGTTGAGTTTCTTAACTGTTAGAATAGAGGCGGATTCGGTTTTTTCTCCTTCTTGGCACAATGAAGCTAAAGTACCCATTGAATTAAAAAAATCTATAGCTAGAACTGAGGGGCTTTTCGGTCTTTTTGTTATGGTTTTTTTGTTAATGTCATGTGAGATCATGAACATTTATATATTTGCATAAATTAAATTAAAAAAATAGAGAAAAGTTGTTGGTCCGTGCAGCGCACACGTTAACTTGTGGGAGGCGCCCATACTCTTTGGACAGCGTATGTGGCATCTTGTAACTGCCAAAAAATGTTGACCACCATCTCTTCCAAAGGATAACACTAAGGCACATCCACTAGGATGACACATGTAGGCTATATCACAATGGTTAGGTGGTGGTTGGATTTTTTTTTTTGTCTCCTCACCTTGGAAAACATTTTAGTCCAATCAAAATTATGAGTAGTCCTTCTTTTTTTTTTTTTTAATTATGGCTCTTATTTTTTTAATTTCTCTTTATTTGTTTTGGGTTTTTTATTTTATTTTATCCATTAACATTTTGTCCTATTTGGTATTTATAACAAATTCATTCTTTTGATTGTTATTTTTAAAAATATATTTGTTTTCAATATAATCCCTAATTATTTGATTTTTTTTTACTCTTATTCTTTTAATTATTATTTTTTTGGTTCTTTCATTGAAATTGATTTTTTTTTTTAATTTTATCCTTCAATATTTAATTGGTTTAGAACTGGGCTTCATTAATTATTTTTTGCAGTGATCTCAGTCTCGTGATCGGATTATGAGTATGAAATTTTAACCCAAATCAATATCAATATTTTTTTATGTATTTTTATCACCAATTTTATTTTTTGATTTTATCATTCAATAATAAATTTATTAAAGATTAAACACTTTTTTTGTTTTGATTTTATGATGATATCTTGGTTTTGTGGTTCGAGTCATACATTTACATCATTTTATAATTTTTTTTATATCAAATTTGTTTTTTATTTTTTTAATTATTTTTTTACAAGTTTGTCATACCGATTTAGATTTTAACATTATTTTTTAGGTTACGAAAGAAATCGACTCTAGTACTTTTTATATTCTCTAGAAAATTACTTGTTTCTTCCTGTATTCTAGACTTTAATTTATAATTTTAAGGACACTTATAAAATAAAAAAAATAAAATCAATCAACTAATATAAAATATTGGAAGATCGTTTTGATTATTTTCTCTTAAATTAGAATCTTGGAATCGTGTGGTCAATTTCTTCGGTTTTTTTAATTTTGTAAGCTCTTCTTTTCCTTTTTTCACTTAAATGAGATATGTAATTGGTGATTATTTAGATATCTTTATTAAATATTTTAATGTAGCTCAAGTCAACTATAATCTTTTTAGTTTCCCTTGAATCTCTACTTTTTATGAAAAATGACCATGTAATCAATAAAAAAACTAAATTAGATATTTATTTAAATTAATATTATGTTATTTATGATATGAAAATATTATTTTTTAATGCTTATCACGATACTCCGAACCATCCTTTTGCTAGTTATCGAGCAAAGAGAAACAAAGAAGGACACATAAGTCCAAAAAACGGCTTCTTTAATTAATCCTATACATATGCCACTTTAACAAAATGTCTTTCGGTTACTTTTAGCATGTGATTGACCAAAATGAAGAGTCATGAGATCACGCAGTAATGAATTAGCACAAAAAAAAAAA
>Ga0325401_1005027_pt1 | contig 12574 bp, 10 predicted proteins | sample PopdelMetagenome_FD_205666 | JGI IMG/M metagenome (GOLD analysis project Ga0325401, IMG submission 205666) | Populus deltoides microbial communities from Bellville, Georgia, United States - Xylem-PdKOR-R2 | ecosystem: Host-associated > Plants > Phyllosphere > Stem > Wood/Secondary xylem | place...
ATGTCCCGACACTTCACTGGTCATCTATGGGCCTCTAGCTCAGCAACTATGCCTAGAGCTACCCAAAAACGTAGTGCGGCCACCTAGGATGACAGACTTTCTAGCCTTCGCCGATCAAGCTTGTGTAGCCACTAATCAAGCCACCGCAGCTGAGTGCGCGTAGCGTTTTTTGTTGAAACATTTCTAAGCTTATTGAACCGGCAAAAAGCGTCATTCAACGAGTAAAATTCTGTATTTACTAAAAAATAACGTAAAAGACTCAACTGATTATCAGGGACTTCGTACGTTGTCAGCAAATCTTTGGCAATACACATTGCTAAAAAAATATCCGGTATAGTTTAGACGGTGTCTTAATAACCTCCGTATATTTGTTTAACCTTTTGCCACAAAAAGCTAGACAGTATGACCTCTTTGGAATTCACAGATCAGGTACAAAAGATTTCTTACTCTCTAAAGCCCGTGGCGATGAATCTGACCCGCGACGCTGACGACGCCAAAGACTTAGTTCAGGAAACGTTGTTGAAGGCTTTGCTTAATAAAGATAAATTCAAGGCGGGCACCAATTTGAAGGCGTGGTTGTATACCATAATGCGCAACACCTTCATTAACAATTACAACAAGATTACTAAGCGCAATAGTAACATCGATAGCACGGAGTACTTCCAGTATTTCAATACCGATGAGAACTATATTACACACAACGGTGCCACCAGTGACTTCGTAGTAACGGATATTAACGAAGCCATTGCCAACCTAAGTGCTGATTATCGAACGCCGTTTATGATGTACTATATCGGGTATAAGTACCTGGAAATTGCGGAGAAGCTGCAAATTCCGATTGGTACGGTGAAGAATAGAATTCACATTGCCCGCAAGGAACTAAAACAGGCGCTGACGGTATACGCTCCGGGCGTGTAGGGAATAGGGAGAGAGTACAACTGCCGCCTGGGCGTATCGCGGGCCGTAGGTGACATTGGCAATAAGCCCCGTCGCTTGCGGTCCGTTGTTTTTATCACAGCTCGCATCATGCTGGTCTTTCGAGGCTAGGATGGTGCGAGCTGTTTTGCATTAGGCCACGCATGAAGCGGCAATACACACTGCTAAAGGACAGGCTAGGTCAAACAGAAGAAAGCCCGTGCTAAAGGCTAACTATTGCAAGAAAAGCCGACGTCTCATCGGTAAGGGTATTAACTATTTCGAAGCAGTAGCGCCGGGCGCGGGTACGATTAGCCTACTGACTACGGGCATTTGGCGTCTCAAAAGCTAGGTTACCGAGCTAGGTACTGCCCACCGCTGAAACAAAGTGTGGCTCGGCTTTGTAGCTTGCAACCACCTACCTCATCCATTCTCCGCGCTTGAGCTCTTCACAACCCAAACACGTCATTGTTATCGGGGCCGGCTTTGCTGGTCTGTCGGCCGCCACTTCCTTGGCCCAACGCGGCTACCGCGTAACGATTCTGGAAAAGAATGCCGGGCCAGGCGGACGGGCGCGGGTGTTCAAAGCGGAGGGTTTCACCTACGACATGGGGCCGAGCTGGTACTGGATGCCCGACGTGTTTGAGCAATACTTCGGGCGCTTTGGACACCGGGTAGCTGACTACTACGACTTAGTACGCCTCGACCCGTCGTACCAGGTGGTGTTTGCGGGCAATGACACCGTGGACATTCCTGCCCAAATGCCCGCCTTACGCCAGTTATTTGAGAGCATCGAGCCAGGCAGTGCAGCGCGGCTCGATGAGTTTTTGCGGCAGGCCGCTTACAAGTATGAAGTGGGCATCAACAAATTCGTGCACATGCCAGGGCGTTCCCTGCTGGAGTTTGCCGACCCGCGCCTGCTCGTCGATGCCGTACGTCTCGATGTGTTGCAGAGTATGAGCAAGCACGTTCGGAAGTTTTTCAAGCACGAAAAGCTGATTAAGCTCATGGAGTTCCCAGTGCTGTTTCTAGGGGCCACACCCCAGAATACGCCCGCGCTGTATTCCTTGATGAACTATGCCGACCTAGCTTTGGGCACCTGGTACCCCATGGGCGGCATGCACAAGATTGTGGAAGGCATGGTAAAGCTAGCTCAGGAGCAAGGCGTAAAGCTGGAGTACAACCAGGAAGTGCAGGAAATAAAAGTGGAAAATGGCCGCGCCACGGGCGTGCAAACCGCCACGGGCTTCCACGCGGCCGATGTGGTAGTAGCCGGCGCCGACTACCACCACGCCGAGCAACACCTGCTCCGCCCCGAGTACCGCCACTACGACGAAGCCTATTGGGATTCGCGCACGCTGGCACCGTCGTCGTTGCTGTTTTACCTAGGAGTGAACAAGCGCCTCAACCGGCTGGAGCACCACAACCTGTTCTTTGACGAAGATTTTGAAGGCCACGCCCGCGAGATTTACGAACAGCCGCAGTGGCCCAGTAAGCCACTGTTCTACGCCTCAACGCCTTCTAAAACCGACCCAAGCGTGGCCCCTGAGGGATGTGAAAACCTGTTTTTGCTGATGCCTGTGGCACCCGATCTGCCGGATTCGGAGGAGACGCGCGAGCATTATTACCACCTGATTATGGACCGGCTAGAGCGGCACTGCGGCCAGAGCATCCGCGACGCGGTGGTATTTAAGCGCAGCTACGCCCACCGCGACTTCATAGCCGATTACCACAGCTACAAAGGCAATGCCTACGGCCTGGCGAACACCTTGCGGCAAACGGCCATCTTAAAGCCCGCGCTCAAGAGTAAGAAGGTGCAAAATCTGTACTTTACCGGCCAACTCACGGTGCCTGGCCCCGGCGTACCACCTTCGCTCATCTCTGGGCAGGTGGTGGCAAAAGAAGTTGAAAAGGAATACAGTGTAAGCTAGCCACGAACCTCGGCCAGGGACTTATTCGTAGGAAAGAGCTGAAGACCCTTTTGGTTAACTCAACGCGTAAAACTCAACACTCAACACTCCAACTCCGTGGACCACGTTGCCCTTTTCAATGACACCAGCCTAGCGTGCAGCAAGCTGATTACTGCCCGTTATAGCACGTCGTTTACCTTGGGCATCCGGACGCTAGACCGCCGGTTTCACCTGCCGGTGTACGCCGTGTACGGCTTCGTGCGCTGGGCCGATGAGATTGTCGATACCTTTCACGACCAGGACAAAGCCGCACTTTTTGCCGACTTCAAGCGTCAAACCGACGAGGCCCTAGCTGCTCGGTTTAGCCTGAGCCCTGTGCTGCATGCGTTTCAGCTCATGGTGCACCGTTATGGCATTGACCGCGAGTTTATCGACGCGTTCCTGCGCAGCATGGAAATGGACTTGGAGGACAACCGCTACAACCAGTCGCTCTACGAAGAATACATCTACGGTTCGGCGGAAGTGGTGGGGCTCATGTGTCTGCGTATTTTCTGCGAGGGCGACGATGCCATGTTTGAGCGCCTGCGCGAGCCGGCCCGGCGCCTGGGGTCGGCCTTCCAGAAGGTGAACTTCCTGCGCGATATTCGCTCCGACTACGAGGAGCGGGGCCGGGTATACTTTCCCGGCGTCGTCTATGAACGATTTGACGACGCCACGAAGCGTGAAATTGAGGCCGATATCCGGGCTGACTTTGATGCGGCGTACGCGGGGATCATCCAGTTGCCGCGCGCGGCGCGCCTGGGCGTGTACCTAGCTTACGTGTATTATCTGAAACTTTTTCATAAGATTCGGCAGCTGCCAGCGGCCCGAATTTTGGGGGAACGGGTACGCGTGCCCGACAATACCAAGCTGTTATTGCTTATGGGTTCGTACTTTCGGTATCGCCTGCGGGCCATCTGACAACGAAACCTCAACTGTGTGAAGCTGCTCTTTTTCTCAATCTCGCTGCTCTTTTGTTCCTTCCGAGCGCCTAGCTTGCCTGCTGCTTCTTCCCGTTCTGTCACTTCTATCTCTGGTCCTTTGTCTGCATCTTCGCCCTTCCACCTAGCTGCTTTGCGGCGCCACTACCAACAAGCCGCCAAGGACAAATCTGCCGGTGAGAAGTTCTACCAGCTCATGGCTGGCTATACCGAGCGCGACCCGGTGGTGCTCGGATACAAGGGCGCCGCCGAAGCCATCAAAGCGCGCGATGCTTCTTTGCTCGATAAGCTTCGCTATGTGCAAGCGGCTGCCCGCACTTTTGAGCACGCGGTATCCCTGAACCCAAAAAATGCTGAAATTCGCTTCTTACGCTTCAGTATGGAAACCAACTTACCTAGCTTTTTGGGTCTGAGTACCCATATTGACGAGGACCGCCACTTGCTGCTCACCAGCGTGCTACACCATCCGAGTTCGGGCTTGGACGCCGAGGGTTTCGAAACCATCCGAAACTATTTGCGCACGCACGGTAAGGTAAGTGAGGCCGAGGCGCAGAAGCTGGACAATATTAAAAGCTAGGGTACTGGCAGCTCAGTGAGTTATTGCGGACTCGCGGAGCGCTTATTACTAGAAAATATCTAGTCTTCAAGTGATTGATCATAAACACTTTATATAGAAAACAGGCAGCATTCTGTAAAGTAAAAAGGTTGCTGCGAGAGGAACAGCAGCACTAAGAGAAAGAAGGCCAAATGCAACGTTTTAGGTGGGGCTTAAACTCTACTGTAATTAACCTGAACAGAAACTTCTCACTTCCGCGCTGACATCCACAACCTTCTGCCGGGTTTTACGGTTAGGAAGCTATGCCGCATCAACTGAGCGTCCGTATCGACCCCAATTCCGGCTTCTGCTTCGGCGTCATTTATGCCATTCAGATGGCCGAAGATATTCTGCAAGAACAAGGCTACTTGTATTGCCTTGGCGATATCGTGCATAATGATGAAGAAGTGGAGCGCCTCGAAAAACAGGGGCTGCGTATCATCGACTATACTACCTTTTCGCAGCTGCGCGACGAGGCGGTGTTGATCCGTGCCCACGGCGAGCCGCCTTGCACCTACCAGACGGCCCTTGAGAATAACCTTACCTTGATCGACGCTTCGTGCCCGGTGGTACTGAAGCTGCAAAACCGGATTAAATCTAGCTACGATAAAAAGGAGCAGATTTTTATCTACGGTAAGCATGGTCACGCCGAAGTGCGCGGGTTATTGGGGCAAACCAGTGGCAACGCGGTGGTATTCGAAAACCTCGACGAGCTGCTGCGCCACGAGCTGCCCCACAACGTGACGCTCTACAGCCAAACTACCAAAAGCACCGACTCTTTCTACCGCATCAAAGACGAGCTAGAGCAACGAGGCTACGCGGTATCGGCGAACGATACTATTTGCCGGCAGGTAAGTAACCGCGACAAGGATTTGCGCCGGTTTGCCGCTCAGTTCGACCAGATTGTATTTGTGTCGGGCACGAAGAGCAGCAACGGCAAGGTGCTTTATCAAGTGTGTAAAGACACGAACCCAAACACGCATTTTATTTCCAAGCTGGAAGAAATTCAGTCCGATTGGTTTCAGCCGGGGCAGTCGGTAGGTATTTGCGGAGCGACGAGCACGCCGATGTGGTTGATGGAAAATGTCCGTGATGCGCTGCTGAAGCTGTAGCAGAATGGCTGTGACCCCCTCCGGGAAATTATTAGAATATGCTAGCTACCCATACCTTATCCCCTTCGAAACGCGTGCGACCGGAGCCCCTGAACGGCAAAGGCGTAGCGGTAGCGTTGGGTATTATTGGCTTGTGGACGGCACTGCTCACCTTTTTGTTGGCTTTCTACCAACCCGACTGGGCTACACCCTGGCCCTACCTACTTGCGCTGGTGCAAACCCACCTGTACACGGGGCTATTTATCACGGCTCACGATGCCATGCACGGGGTAGTGAGTCGTAACCAGCGCATCAACAACACGATTGGTACCATCACGGCGTTGCTGTTTGCCTACAACTGGTTTCCTCGGATGTTGCCCAAGCACCACCAGCATCACCGCCACGTAGCCACCGACGACGACCCTGATTTTCACGATGGCAAGCACCCAGGCTTTCTGCCTTGGCTGCTGCGCTTCGCCTGGAACTACGTGACGTGGTGGCAAGTCGTGCTGATGGCTATTACCTACAACGTGTTGAAGCTGTATTTTCCGATGGCTAATGTCATTGCCTTTTGGATGATACCGGCCGTGTTGGCTACAGTGCAGCTGTTCTTCTTCGGGACTTACTTGCCGCACCGCGGCGAACACGAGCCCGATAATCCGCATAAATCGCGCACACAGCTGCGCCACCACTTGTGGGCTTTTGTAAGCTGTTATTTTTTTGGGTATCACTACGAGCACCACGATCAACCCTACTTGCCGTGGTGGCGCCTGTGGCAAACCAAATAGCTAGTAAAACCGCGGTGTTATGTACACCGCCGGCGAGTGTAACCTAGGTTAGGGGTGCTGCTGTGCTAGGGGCGGGTGGTTCACCACGGCGATTAAGTGCGATTTATCATTGGCGGGGCCCTAGAGCCAAGGTTGACCTAGGTTTAGAGTCTTTTATAGTTGCCGCCGAATGAGGCTAGGTTGAACCAGCTGTTCCGTCACTTGCTCGCGGTAAGTTTGACCCAGCGGCAGTATATACTCGCCTACGCGCACCTCTAAGTTGCTGATGGAGAGAATGTGCTCCGTGTTGATGAGGTAGGAGCGGTGCGTGCGTAAGAAAATAGTGGAGGGCAGTTGTTCTTCTAGGTTCTTGAGGTTAACGAGCGTGAGGTGCGTGCGCTTGTCGGTGGTATGGACCTTGGAAAAGTCTTTCAATGCTTCAACGAACAGCACTTGGTGGTAGCACAAGCGCACATATTGCGCGTCGGTTCGGATAAAGAAAGAGCTACTCGGTACGATAGGTTGGTGGCGCGTAAGTCGGCTTATCTTGGTGACGGTCCGCAGAAAACGCTCCTGCGAAATCGGTTTGAGCAGGTAATCAGCTACATCCAAGTCAAAGGCTTCTAAAGCATATTGTGGGTAGGCCGTTAGCAGTACGGCCAGCGGGGGGGTAGGTAAAGCGCGTAGCAACTCCAAGCCGGTTAGGTGCGGCATGACCACGTTCAGAAAAAGGACTTCCACTTGCTGCTGCATCAAATAAGCGTGCGCTTCGAGCGAGTTATTGAAGATGGCTTTTAAATGGAGCACACCAGTTTGGGCAATGTAGGTACTGAGCAAGTCAAGCGTTGCCGGGTCGTCGTCGAGCAATGCACACGTAATTTTCATGGGGAAGCACATAAGCAGGCTGCCCCTATGATAAGCAATAGAATGCACACGCGCCAGTTTCTTTCTTTAACCTGCAATATATTTAAAGAGGTTATAGCGGGATTGGTATATTTATGACGCATGTTGTTCTACTTAAACAACTTAGCATTGCATAATTCGTTAATAGAGTGACCTGCTTGCACTCCATTAGTTGACCGTGCCGCGCTGCTTTGCCGTTGCTGATGGAAGTGCTGACCTACCTATTTGCCAGTTATGAAACCGTTACTCATGGTGCCTGTAGTGCCGCCTCCCATTGTGTTAGCCGCTGTGCTCACCATCGATCCTAACCAAGGCTTACACCGTTCGTTGCGCACCAATTTCGGGCTGAGTACGCAAGCCATCAAAGCGCACCTTGACCCCGACATGGACTTGCTGTATTTGGCGGAAACCACCTTACCTAGCTCTCTGCCTTGCTTGGCCGTACTTAATCAACCGGGTATTACGGCTGTCACGTTGCGTGCAGGGTGCTTGGAATGCGTACTGCCGCGCAGCAAAGACGGACGGCGTTCTACTTCTTCACTCGCGAACCTAGCCACCGGCAATTGCTTTCTGTCGGCCAACAACCGGAAAGTAGCTATTGCTTCTTTCTCCAACCAAGAACTGGAGCCCGGGCGCATGAACCTGGAAGTGATGCACCGGCCCAACTTATTGGATTACCTGCGCGCCGAAAACTTTACGCTGGAAATCTCCGGAGCCCACCGCCGCCGCCTCACCCGCTCGTTGTCGGTGCAAACGGTGTTGGAGTTTATAGTTGAGCAAACGCTTATCGCTTGAAAGTAAAAGCGCTATCAGCAAAAAGCCCGCTCCTAGCTAGGAGCGGGCTTTTTGCTGATAGCGCTACGGTGCCTAGTGGCTATCGGTATGCGTACTGTTATTCTTTTTGCAGCAGTCGGGCAGGCGGTCGTAGGCGCGCGCATCGGCAGTTTGACCATCGGCGTCGTAGCCAGTGCGCTGCACAGCCGTGCGGAGCGCTTCAGGAGTGGTTTTATCGGGCCGGTAAGTTACCGTGAGCAACTTGCTTTTTACGTCGAGGTTTGCGGCCTGTACGCCTTTCTCGTAGGCCATCGACTTCTCCAAGCGGGCTTTGCACATGTCGCACACGGCCGACGTCTTGAACTGTACTTGTTCGGCGCTGCCTTTCGCTTTCGCCTTAGCAACCTCTTGGGCCTGCGCTGCCGATACGGAGAAAAACAGAGCAACAGCCAGCAGGAAAGATGAAATCGTTTTCATGGGAAGGGAGTTAAAAAGCTAGGTAGACCTAGGTTGATCGGGTGCCTAGCGAAGGTTAAACAACAGATGAGGTAAAAAAAGTCGGCAACGACTACTCAATTTTGAAGCGCAAGCCCGCATAGGTTAGGCGCCCGTAGGTAGGGCCCCACACCATCGCCGCGTCGAAGTTAGGTCCGAAGGGCTGCGTGGCGCCCATAATGGGGTTGGGCTGGCGGTAGTTGGTCAGGTTCTCGACGCCGGCATACAGCTCAAACCGTTTGAAGGCCCGCGTAAGCTGAGCGTTGAGTAAAGCAAAGCGCGGCGCGAAAGGCAGGTCGTTCTCTGCAAGGCCGCCATGATGTGCGCCCGGATGCGGGGCCAAGGGGCGCTGCCCGTACCACTGCACCGTAAAATCGCCGCGCCACTTATCGAAGGCAGAGGCATACCCTAGGTTCAAGAAAGCACGATGGGGCACCGTAAGTGGCCGCGGCAGAAGCTCACCGCTGTAATCGGTGCGTACGTCGAGGTACTTGTAGGCGGCCTTAGCCTGCAACCCCTTTACTGGTTCTACTTGCACTTCGGCCTGAAAGCTGCGCGAAAACGAGCGGCCGCCGGGAGCTAGGTTAGTTAGGAGGAGTTGGCTCGGGTCGGTGTAAGAATCGGCCACGACTTGGTTCTGAAACCAAGTGTAATAGTAGTCCGTCACGAAAGTAGCTTGCCGCCCGGCTAGCGTGAAGTACTGCGTGAAGCTGCCACCCACGTTCCAAGCCCGCTCGGGGCGCAAGTTTTGGTCGATGACAAACGTGCGCGAGCTAACCAGCATGCCAGCATTTTCGGCAATAGGATTAGCTACCCGGAAGCCCCGGCCCGCTGCTCCGCGCAAGATGGTGCTGGACGTGACGTCGTACTTCGCGTTGAGGCGCGGCGTGAGCACCCAGCCGTATAGGTTGTGCCTATCGACGCGCAAGCCGCCCACGAGCGTAAGGTTGCGCGCATTCTGGTACGTGTACTCGGCAAAAGCGCCCGGCACCCGCTCGAAGCGGTTGCGGTGCTCACGGGCGTACTGCTGGGCAGGCGTTTCGTTTACATAGGTAAAGCCTTGGCGCAGCACCTCGCGGTAGTCGTCGTGCAAGTAGCTCACGCCTAGGCGGTACGTGTGCGCCGTGGTGCCAATGATGCTTTGGAACATTAGGGTACCTAGGGCCGTGCGCTGAGTGCCGTCGTAGGTGCGCAGGCCGTATCGCGAGTCGAAGGCGTGGCTTGTGCCCGTAAGCATCAGGCCAATGCTCTGGTAGGGGCGACCCGGCCAGGTGTAGCTCGTTTTGCTGTAGCCCGTGTAGCGGTCCGTGGTGAGGGTGGTGCCGTAGTACGTGCCAGGGGCGTTTTCCCGAAAGCCCATCTGCCCGCCTTGTCGGGTTTCGCGCAGGGCGCCTAGGCCTAGCTCACTTACAATACCCTTGCCCGACTTGTACTTCCACTTATTGAACAAGTTGTATTGCGTAGCCAGGGGCAAATCCAAGAACCCATCTTTGTTGCGGTCGACGCGGTTGCCGAGGTGGTCGGTGTGCAGCAGCAGGGCTGTGCTGAGCTTAGCTGATGGCTGGGCTGACACATTGAGGTTCAAATCAAACTTGCCGAGGTCATTGGCATAGGCGTTGAACAAAAGCCGGTCAGTTTTTTCGGGCTCTTTCAGGCGTACGTTTACCTGTCCCGAAATACTCTCGTAGCCGCTCACCACCGAGCCCATACCTTTGATGATGTCGATACCATCAATCCAAGTACCCGACAAATAGCCGAGGCGGTAAGGGGTAGAGAGGCCCCGCAATGCCGGCAAGTTGTCTACCGTCATCAGCGAATACGCCCCATCCAAACCAAGCAGCTGAATCTGCTTAGCCCCCGAAACAGCATCGGTGGTCGACACCTCCACGGATGCGTTGGTTTCGAAGCTCTCAGCTAGGTTGCAGCACGCTGATTTGGTCAGGTCGCGGCTGGTAATGACCTGGGTATTGGTAGGCGTGAGGGCCGAGTAGCTTTGGGTGCGGCCTTCTACTTTCACTTCGCCTAGCTCGGTGTTGCGCCGCAAGGCAACGCGCACGTAGGCATTGTCGCTGAGCGTAATAGTATCGGGCAGGTAGCTCAGCGAATTGATGATGAGCTTATTCGTGGCGCGGGCGGGCCGCACCAGGCTGAACGTGCCAGCGGCGTCGGTGGTCGTGGCACCATCAGCCGTGCCGAGCCAACGCACCACGGCGCCGGGTAGGGGAGCCAACGAAGCGGCGTCGGTTACCTGGCCGCGTACGGGGGCCAAGGCGTCCGTTTGGGCGTGGGCTAGGTGGGTGCTGCTCAGCCACAGGCCGAGCACTGGTGCCACCAAGCGCCCAGAAAAAGAATTCATGATGTCAAGGAGTTAGCAACGTTTTCGAAGAAAAGCAGAGCCGCTTCGTGCGCGCACGAAACCGCCATCGCTCCGTAAAGAGCGGTTCGAAAAGCTATTACTAAACAACCAGGGTGCAGACGAATGTCAGCAGTATTCGGCCGGCTCGCAATGGCGGCGAGCTATCAGACGCATGCCACGCGGCGGCTTGGGCTAGCTGCGGGGCGGTTGGCACTGCGGGCCACACAGCCGTTGGCAGCCAAGCTGCTACAAACTCCGGCACCAGACTTTTCAGCAGGCCCGCTGCCGCTGAGGAAGCGTCGAGCTTGTGAAAGTGAGCCTTGAAGTCGCAGCAAGCGCCTTTGAGATGGGCACTAACCGAATGGCGTTCCGGTACTGGCTTAGCCGTGGGGCAGCCGTGGTGCGGCGTACTGAAGATGACCGCTGTGGAGGTATGTCCGCTTTGGTTGCAGGTATGGCGCAGCACCGTCAGTCCCACCGAAGCGGTGAGGACGAGCAGGGCCAAAAAGCCACTGAACAGCCGATGAGCGAGCGGACGTTTCACAAATCAAAGGTACGAACTTATGGCCAAAAGCTGGTGCAGAATAACGCGTCAGCAGGTGCGAAATCTGGGCTAGGGGTGCTTATTTGGTCTTGAATGTCAGCCGGTAAGGCTTGAGCGGATAACCATCGAGTGACCGAAAACCGCCGCCCTCCAAAAAGCCCATCAGGATCAAATCGTAGGTTTGGCCAGGCTTCAGATTTACTTTATAAGCGAATGATTTCTTGTCGGCTGCCAAGTCGGTAGAGCCAACAACGGGCGTTTTTCCGCCCGCGTCCGGCCCTAGGTCTAAACTGCGGGTTGTACTCATTGGGCGCGAAAACTCCACCCGAATCTCCTTCACGTTCACATCAATAAACCCGTCGCTCGAAATGGCCGGCGTGATGCTAGTGACCACCGGTCGGTTGCTCTCGTAAGCCTGCTGAAGCTGCGCTTTGTTAATAGGGTCCGCGTAGTAGTGCGTCTTGGCCAGAAACGCTTCCATAGCGTCGCTGTCGGCGAAGTCGAGCTCAATGAGTTCTTTGATTGCCTGCTGCTTGTTTTTGGCCTGTTGGTAGTAGGTTTTGCAAATGGCGTAGCCCATGTAATACCCTAGGTCGGGGACGTGGTTCGGGTCGTCGGATTCTTGGTTGTAGAACCAATTGCCGTAGTAAGGTGAAAACAGCTGCGCTTTAAATTTCTCCTTCAATTCCTGCTCGTGCCTGGGGCCGTAGGTCATGTAGGGGAAAGGCATCGTTTTGCCGGTCACGCATTCCGTCACAAAATCGCAGACGCCCTCGTTCAGCGCCTGCCCGAGAAGATTGCTGCCGTAGGCCTTCTCCTGCGTGTGCACGTACTCATGGATGTTGAGCGGGACAATGTTGCGGGATGGCTCAGACGCATAATGCCGAGTCAGGAAAGCCTTCTTACTCTTCGAAAATTCCGAAAGCTCGGTAGTGGCCGTCCCGATAGCTAGCTCAGTCCCAATCAGGACCAGACTATCCTTGACGGTGCCGCCGGAGCGGAGCGCCCCGATAGTGAAGTAGATGCTAGCAGGACGCAAAGCCGGGTATAGTTTCCTTAGCTTCTTTAGTGCTGGTTCAATCTTCTGCGCAGCGGTTTTGGCGCGCCAAGTGTTCGGGCGGATTGAATCCCAGAACTTCGGGTGCTGCCGAATGGAGCTTACCCATTCCTGCGGGGTGTAGTCCCGCACTTCCATAAAAGCCCGCAAGCCAGGCGTGCCTTTGTCGATGTACAATTTCTGGATG
>Ga0325401_1005034_pt1 | contig 12564 bp, 8 predicted proteins | sample PopdelMetagenome_FD_205666 | JGI IMG/M metagenome (GOLD analysis project Ga0325401, IMG submission 205666) | Populus deltoides microbial communities from Bellville, Georgia, United States - Xylem-PdKOR-R2 | ecosystem: Host-associated > Plants > Phyllosphere > Stem > Wood/Secondary xylem | place...
TGAAGATTTCGATCGTAAAGAATCATCTAGGTTTTCCCAAACCATTATGCAAACCAAACATCCAAGGAAAGCAGAAAGCAGTTGCACATACCACAAATAGGAATCCATCAAGAATCCCTGGGGCCATACATCATCCGAAGCAAAAATTCCTTGCGCTCATCAGCAGCCTAACCTAAAAATGTCTTCACCCTTGCACCATCATTGACAAGGAAATTGAAGGCTGCATACAGTAAGGGCTGCTCAACTCCTACCCTCACTAGTTCTGCAAACACTTATTCCTCCGAATGAACACATTCGACAGTTTTCTCAATAACATCATTTCCCTCCCTGATTGCCTCTGCAACATCATTAATTGCTTTCCTGATGCCCTCAAATTGTCTCTCCCATTCAAGTCCCTTCCGTTTTCTGCTTTCAACCGATGTTGCAGACTCACTGCATTCTTTATTACAATGCTCATGGTATACACAGATGGCATATGCTACATGCAAATAACTTGAGCCACGGCCATTCTTCGCCTTCGACCCTAAGCATCCCACCGGTTCTCTTCATCACTGTCTTCCCTATTTTCTTCTCCCTCCATCTACAACAACTTTATTATAAGAAAATATTTTATTATCGAAACAACTCAACAAAACCTTTGTCAACATGAAATTATGAACACAACCCTATTCACAAAACATCCGTTTTCTTTATCAAATGCTAATTTAAGCTCACTAAATTATTAACAAAAAGGCAAACTCAAACTGATTAAGTATGTGCTTAATAATGCAATTGAAAATTCATTTTCAATTTTTTTTTGTTCGTTTTAGATGTTTTTGAATGGTTTTGACATTCTTATAACAAAACCATAAAAAATTCTAAAAATTATCAATTGTTTTTTAAGATGATTTTCGATGGTATTGACATCATCATACTAAAACCATCAGAAAACACCTAATCAAAACTATCGAAAAATACCTTAAAAAAATCAAATGCTACTGTACATCAAAGCAGTGAAACCCAAATGAGCAAATTAATACCCGAAGTGGCATTAACTTGATCAAATAAACATTAAATGGAAATGGGATTATCGAGCTAACCTGGGATTATTATTGTTGTTGTTGTTGTTGTTGTTGGTCGTTGATTGAGGTTTCTTGACTGTGGAGAGACTGATGTTGTTGCTCTTCGTGTTGTTGGGCCTTAAGGAGAAAGGGCTTGAAACCAATCTGCAGAGTGAGATAGCCAAACGCTAAAGCACCTATCACCACTATACCTGACCTTATGGCATTCAGCTTCTTCTCTGCTTTCATGCTCTCTTTACCCTTGACCTCTCGCCTTTCTTCTCTTCTCTCCTCTCACCACTCTTCCTTCCCTCAGTCTGCCCCCAAAACCTAACCTAGAAAAGACCCACTTTCTTTAGCTTTTATAACGACGTCGTCCCTTACGAAAGTACACAGCTTTTCAGTTTTGACTTTTCCCAAACTACTGCTGTCCGAGCTTGTGCCCACGGATTAACTTTTTGTTATTTTTTTATACTGTTAATTCTATTTTTTATCTAACCATGTAAAAAACAAATTGATTGGTTAGTCCACTAACTTTTATTATCTTAATATATATATATATATAAAAAATTCTAATTTTGTAGAAGTTAAAGTAACTTGCTTTTCTTTTAATTTACAAACAAAAATATATCTCATAATAGTTTTAATAATACATGTAATTTTTTAAAATTATAATCGTAAAAATTATCACAATATCAAACAAATACGTAAAAGCTAAGATAATTTACTTTATATTTATTTTATATATAAAAATTTATTTTATTATAATTTTGAAATTTTTAAGGAAAAAATATATTGATGGGACAAAGAAAAAAGTTAAAAATTTTGAAATTTGTTTGAAAGCATTTTTGAAATGCAAAAATAAACATATTTTAATAAAAAAATTCAACTCAAACTTAAATAAAAAAATATATCATCACCAAAAATTTATATAATATAAAAAAAGTTTCATCAATTTTTTTTTACTATATAAAAAAAATTAAGAGTTATTACAATACCAAATTTGTTTTATTTAAATACCAAACACACAGTAAAAGCTAAGATAATTTACATTTAATTTATGTAAATATACTTTTTATTTATTTTATATATAAAAATCTGTTTTATTTAAATTTTAATCAGATATATATTTTTTAAAACTATATATTTTTAAAATCATAACCATGAAAACTTATATAAAACCAAACATGCTAGTTTGAAAATTAATTTGGATAGAAGGCTAAGTTGCTAGACAACAAGCTAATCACAGCGTGAACTTGAGAATTAATTTTACTAAATGATAATTCAATTGTTTCTGATCACATGCTTTCAATCAACCTCTCCATTCTCCATCTTCAAGAAAAAACTAGAAAAATCAATTTTTTATTCTTTTATTTTTCTTAAAAAATATATTAGAGGATCAAGAAAGAATGGTTTTTTTTAAAAGAAATCTTATCCTTTTAAACATTTATGTTTATTTTTCTCAATTTTTAAGCTCAAATTGTGTCAGAGAGTTGAACATTTATAACAATTAAAAAGGCCTCAAATTGATGGTCAACTGCGATGGACCAAAGGATTCTTAAAATATACCCCAAAATCAAAAGTAAAAGGGCGCATTTGATCAAACCAATTGTATAGGAGCTAATTTGTCCAAATTCATAGAATATAGAGACCTCCGGTGATTTTTAGCCGAAAGAATAAGAGCCCCCCTCACCCGTTCAATGCTCACATAGAAAAAAACAAAACCATCAAAATTCAGCTCTGATCAAATCCGGTGAGTGGGCTATCTTTGGTTTCTGGACAAATTTAAATCTCTTCAATGCATTGATTTCTCACGGGTAAATGTTTTTAATGATTTTGTTGATAAATATATTTTCTTCTTATTATTATAATTTATTTTGATGAAATTTGTTTCAAGGTTCATGTAAATAGAGTGGTGTGTGGTGAAGTTGGTGATGATAGTTAAGCATGGCATGAATTACTTAACTGTATTAAAGAGTGCAAGAAATCACAAATTAGCACCTCCTTTGGCTGTCTTGAGAAGACAACAATTCTTGATAAGGGTTCTTGGAGTTAGAGGTGAAAACAGAATGCAAGGCTCAAAATTTGAGGCTGATTCTGATAACATTTTGAGGGCTATCACTCCTGTTTTTGACCCAAATAGACATAAAGGCCAAGCAGGTAAAGCTCATACAAAAAGGCTTTTTCTTTAGTAATTTCTTTTGTTCATGTCTGGTAGTCACTTTGTTTTCCTATTTTTAGTTGTTTTTTGTGTTTTATTTTCAGGGAAGGTTGCTGTTATTGGTGGGTGTAGGGAGTACACTGGGGCTCCTTATTTTGCTGCTATTTCTGCTTTAAAAATTGTAAATCTCCCCCCCCCCCCTTTTTTTTTTGTGCACTTTGCATTTTGCTTGACAATGTTATATTTCAACTTATCTTAAAAAGTTCGATCCTTTAGATTGTTTTTTATTGTTTCTTTTCTTTGCAGGGTGCAGATTTGTCCCATGTATTTTGTACTAAGGATGCTGCTCCAGTTATCAAAAGCTACAGTCCTGAGTTGATTGTGCATCCTGTTTTGGAAGAATCTTATAGTGTTGGGTATTATTTTTTTTAACCTTCCTTTTGTTTTGTTTCTTTATTGTGGGTTGCTTTTTCCTTTAGATAAATCAGAAATATCGTTGCTGAGCAGAATGCTTATTGTTGTGGAGGAATCAATGCTTTTGTAGGGATAGGGATAAAGATCACATAACAAGAAGGGTTGTTGCTGAGGTTGATAAATGGATGGAGAGATTTGACTGTCTTGTTGTTGGCCCTGGCCTTGGAAGGGACCCATTTCTTCTGGTTTGATTTTTTTTCTTGAAAAGTTTCAATTTGGTTTATAAGGGTACATTTTTAAATTGCATTTCTTCTGGCTTTGGGAGTGCATTGGAATGGCTGTATGAAAGCTTTGTAGATCAATGCAAATGATGCTTTCATCTCATGAGAATAATTTATTTGATGTTTTCTTATGGAATTCTGTGGCATCATATGTGCATATCAACTACATATCGCACGAGTCCCTTAGGTTCTGATTGATAGCTTATCTCCATGATCTTTGATTTGAAAATGAACATTTCCTGCCTTCCTATGTTTTATAATGTCATTCAATTTCAGCTATTCCATCTGCATCTATGTTCTTTGAGATTCCCTCATGGCACATTCACTCATAGGCATCCTGCCATTTTAAGTTCTACCTCATCATCATTGCTGCTTTGATTTATTTATTTTTTTGTTTGTATTTCTTCAACATTCTTATACTCTAATGCTACTAACAGGATTGCGTGAGTGAAATTATAAAGCAGGCAAGACAATCAAATGTTCCAATTATCATAGATGGGGTATTTTATCTAATTAAGATATTTTCTTGGTTGCCCTGTTTTTCTGAATTATTTACAGTGAGGTAGTTACCTCTACCATTTTGACCTGATAAAATGAATATTGTCCAGGATGGGCTCTTTCTTGTAACAAACAATATAGGACTTGTCAGTGGCTATCCCTTAGCTATCCTCACCCCAAACGTGAATGAATATAAGCGCCTGGTTCAGAAAGTCCTAAATTGTGAAGTAAATGATCAAGATGCTCATGGGCAATTAATGTCTCTTGCCAAACAGTAAGCTTTCCTGTAATTTCTTCAAATTGATGATCGATATTTTCTCAAGCACGTGACCTTAGGCAGCATCCATTATATTACTATTTCTTAATGAATTGGTCAGTGAAATTGATTATTTGATTGGCAGATGGTTGAATTATTAACTTTTATTTTTGTCACCCATATAATCATTTATGAAAGCTAGCTTCATGAAGATAAATCTGGTTTACTGTGATTTCACAGCACATTTATACAGATGCAATGATGGCTTGTTGTTGAAACAATCTACATTCCCACTTCTTCCTTTGGCAGCTTTATAACTTTCAATTCTAGATTGTGCTGGAATTTGTTGGCCATGTCCAAATCCGCTATATGCATATTGTAAATTTCATGTATTGGTTTGGTTTAAAGTCTTACCAGTGATATGGATATACTTTAGCATTATGGAGCTTCTTTAATGCAAAGAATATTTATTGGTTAGGATTGGCGGAGTCACCATCTTACGGAAAGGAAAATGTGACCTAATCAGCGATGGTGAGATAGGTATGCAATGACTAATTTATTAGTGCTAAGGAATAATGTTTTGCATGTTATTTTTATCCCTTTCAAATATCAAAATGTTGATCTGCCATTTTACGTGCTCAAATAGCTTTTGGTTTGTTATAAGGTTTGAGTTGAGAAATTAGGGTACTCTTTGGGAGAGTGCATTAGTGCATCCCACTTATGAAAAAATTGGAATGATGCCTGCAATCCTCTTGAGAATAACATCTGTTAATGATTGTGGTGCTAGTAGCAAGTGAGTGTTTGTTTTGGCGTTCAAACCTGTTTTTCAAATTGCTTTTCGCTTAAAAAAGCATTAAATTGATGCTTTTTAGGTGTTTTTGAAAGGTTTTGATATGCTGATGTCTAAAATTTAAAAACAAATCGGAAAAAATCATTTTGATGCATTTTCAATTGAAAAACACTTAAAAAACACCCTACACCACAATACCAAACACTCCAAGTCATTAGCTCACATATTTTATATGATCCATCGAGTCCATTGGCGTAAATTTCTACTGTTAAATGCTCAACTCTAGTTGATCAAATTTGAATCTGTGATCTTCAGCAAAGATTATTCCAAAGCCATGTCATGACTATATTTCATGGTCCCTTTGGATCAGATTGGACTTTCTAATTTTTCTTTTAATATGGCATGTGATTGACATGTTCCTAGGTTCTTAAATCACTCTCCAAATTAAATTAAAGCCTAGGCTCCCCTATGGCTAGTTTGCTGCTGCTTTCTTTTTATCCATTTTCTTTTAGTCTGTTGAAACCATGTAGTTGTTTTGATTTAATCATTGTTGAGTTATGCAGTAAAATCAGTGAGCAAACATGGTTCGCCTAGGCGTTGTGGGGGCCAGGGTGATATCCTCTCTGGAAGGTGATTGATACATTAAATTTTGGCACATACTGATTCTATAATTTTGCTGCGAATTATATTGCTGATGTTAAATGCCACATTTTTTCATAGGGTTTGTTAAGGAGCTTCAAAACTATTCAACCAACTCCATTAACACACCTTTACATACAATCAACTTTTCCATAATTGAAATACATATTATACCATAACTATGCTATTAATTGTTTTTTAATAAAAAAATATACCCTTAATTATTACACACCTAAAATCACACTTTTATAGAACAAAACATAGACTTCCAACAAATATTTGATTATATGCCACGAAAAATATTTTTTTATCTCATAAACGCTCAATACCCAGATCTTTGGGACCAAATGTCTTGTAGCACTGTCATACTCCTCTATCTCATATATTACAAAATAGATTATTTTATGTGTAATTTAGTTTTATGTATATACAGTACAATGTTTAATCTTGTATGCATTGGGAAAAAGATTATATATTTTTCCTCGTCAAAAAATAAATTATAAATATTTTGAAATGCATTTGTAATGTGTAGAGATCATTTAAAATGGGGCCAAGGCAATACTATAATAGGTGTAAGAAATAGAAGTTAATTAAACATAATGTTTAGCTATGGAATTAAATAACCAAAAAATATTTTTTTTATTGTTCACGACTTAGAAAAATATAATTCAAGCTCACATATTAAACTGATTTGCAAGATTTACATAGATGCAAGAGTAATTATTAGAATTGGAATTAAATAATGGGAGGTCTAATGTATAGTGATCTTGGAAACATTTTGAGTTGCAAACTCTATTTTATGTGCATAATTTAATTTTAATGATTAAGATTATAAAGATGACACATAGATTTCTTTCAAAAAAAAAAAAAAGAGCTCACTTTGAGTAAAAATAATAAATAATTAAATATGATATACTTCTCTTTTATCAAAAAAAAAAAAAAGTTTAGAGAAACTTAGCAATGAATCCTAAAAGTCTTTTAGTAGATTTTTAAAAAGCAACTACTAAATAATATAGAACATTAGGGATTAGGGAAGATGTCAAGGAATTGGTTACCACCTATATACTTGGTACCCATCCCATATCCATTTCACACAAAAAAAATGTCAAAATTTAAATTCAATTAAATCAATATGGATTACCATTTATAAACTTGTAACCATTTCACACACACACACACACACAAGTTGTTACTAGTTACTAAATTCGCATTAGATATAATTTAAAAATAATTCAAGAAAGGAATAAAAATTCACAATATATACATCTAAAGAATTGAATGTAACATGTTTTGTTTAAATTCACTTATTAAAATGAGGTATGAACCACTACTGTTTGCTTGCACCAATTTGAACACAGCCCATTTCCAATATATTAGGCAAACAATACAAGTCACTTGATGATTGGCCTCTTGCATGGCCACATTTGATGTCAATGTTATGATATAGACAAAATGAAATGTAAATCCTTGTTATCTTTCCGCTTTGATTGGAACACGCTGATCAATTCCAGAACTACTAACCAAATAAAATGAGCCACTCGGTAGCAGGTTCCTTGTGTGGCCCAAATTGGTGATCCAATATTATACTTTGAAACAAGTGGAATGTAAACATCCAATACTTGTTCCTAGTGATTAGAAGAGCTTGCCCCATTTTAAAATTTCTATTTAATTAACATGAAGTATTTGATAATGGTCACCATGTATGATTTACATTTAGGATCATTTTCTATGTTACTTTCATCGAAAACAAGTTTTCTACCTAATGAAGAAAATTTTCGTGTAAATGTGATTTATTGTCTAAACTTTCATTTTATTCATACAAATTAAAACATTGCGATCTATTTCAAATATTCTAGCCAAATAACATAATTCACTTGATAGGTGGCACATATTGGAGCATGGCAACTTCTTTCTTTACTATACATAATTCTTTTCTTTTACTTTTCCCTGCAAAGAATGAATTTCCTTAGAGCTTCTGATCTCATTTTTCTCATGCTGCCGCTGCCCCTAATCTCTGGTATCACTGTATTGTTCTTTGTAAGTTGCCAAACCAATTTGTTCACCGTTTCCTCCTAAAATGGTCTCATCACAATTTTGATGCATCTGTATATAGAACTCATATTTAAAGTTGAAAAATTATTATATCAATGTTAAAGACTGGCAGAGGTTATATAATGCACATCCCCTCTTATTGGTGCCAGTGTTGCAGTGTTCTTGTCTTGGGCACGCCAACTTATCTTAGCTGATGAAGGAAATTTGATTATCAGGTTATGCTTTCCACATAACATTCCATAAAGACCACTGCATTAGTGGGATTTTTTTTTAAGTGAGTGACAATTTATTTCTCTTTTAATGGCTACAGTCCGACAAATCCAACCATGTTGGGATGCATTGCGGGGTCTGCTTTGTTGAGGAAGGCTGCATCACTTGCCTTTGAGGATAGAAAAAGGTCAACTCTGACTACTGATATCATTGAGTGTTTGGGAAGAAGGTAGAACTGCTCTACTGCAAGGATAGATTACCAGTGGTTAGAGATGATAAATTAAAAACTAACCTTTGACCTTCATTCTTGCAGTTTAGAGGATATTTGTCCAGCCTGTTGATGCTGCTGATGTTAGCGAGGATTCTGTATGAAATCTCATTTCACAGGGAGATTTCCCTCAAAGCCAGTTGCTTGGTGTGACTTTGATTAGAATTTGGATTTACTATCTGCTTGTTAGGAAAGAAAACTTTTTGGAGTCCAAATGAAGTCATAGAGAGTGAAGCTTGGTCTACAAGCCTTCTAACTTCCACATAAAGTATACTCAAAATAAGGGAAGTTGCTCTCTTAGCATCTCATACAAAGTGCCCTAGAAGCAATGATCCCCACCTTCTAGCAGATTTATGCTGTGACTTGGGGTAGTGCATCCTGTCATACCGTAAAAAAATAACAGAAGGAAAAGTTTTGACAGAGAAACTCTTTCACGCACGCTAACTTGGAGAGCGCTGCACTAGTACATCATTATTGAATCTAGTGATTGGTTCTACAAGAAGCATCGGTATATTAGTATACCTAATACAAGAAACTAATCACGTACACAATGATAGGTAAGGTTTATGCTATTAAGTGCTAGCTGACTACATGTGAAGTTCCTGTATCATAGACTTCTTGCTAGTAGCAGTTGCACTGTCAACGACAACCTTTTTTATTATCCGGATTGCTGGAGTGGAAGTTCAAGAGCTTATTATCCGGATTGCTGGAGTGGAAGTCCAAGAGCCAATGTCTTGCTCGAGCAATTATTTTGCTTCAGAAATGCTAACAATGCTTGCATTTATGCTGCATGATGGATGCACGGTGCATCATAATAAATCTCTAGTTATGGAATATCAATCGGATGAAGGTGGGGGCAATATTCATCTTTAAGGGCATTTAAAAGTTCCTGGGACGAGTTCAGATTTCAGATCAAATGGGAGAGGCTGCGAGGGTCTCCAATTAGTTTTCATCAATCAAAATAGCTTACAAGTTTCCAAGATATGTTCTGTTCAGGTCATACGAGAGAAAGAGGACTGCAAGGGACTCCAGCTGTTCCTCTTTAACCAATCAAAAGAACCTATGTATGGTGGATTACCATCGAAATACCTTAAAGCTGTGAGCATGTCCAGCTTGATAATAGTGCGCACCAATCCAGCTGAACTTGCAATAAGCAACCAGAGGAAAAAATAGATTGGAAGCATGGATGCTTGCATACGGAGAATAATAACAAAGAATAACAAAAAAAACCATGATATTTTTACATGCCAAAAGGATTACAGTTTATCCAATTATCCACAATAGCTGAACTCGCATCCTTGACAGGATTGGAAATGATGAAATTTGAAGAGGCAATAAAAACCTGTTAGCAACTGACATGTTATGGCTTGCATACAAGATTAACCAATCAACCCCTAGCTTTTCAATTGCACAGCCTGCTCAGGAATCTTCAGGTGGCTGCTGTGTTTGCTGTGGCCAAATCTGCTGTGGTACATAAGGGCGAGACTGTTGGCCATAAAAAGCTTGATCCACCACAGGCTTTCCTACAGTTATCCCCGGCGCAGAGACCTGGGGTGCAAGCTGAGGTGGCATGTAATAGTACGGAAGAGCATCAGCTGGACCTCCTACAGGAAGACTCCCTCTCGGGATTGATGCTAACACCTCATCTTTCAAATCCTCTCTTGGGACAATATCAACCAGAAAATCAAAAATATCAGTTCTTGTGATAGCTGCAGCAATGTCATTCTTTTGGAGTGTTCTCCTTTTGTTCTCCTCTGTATGATTCCAAGATCGCAAGGTCAGTTCTAAAATAAACATCTCACAGGCCCTGGCAAATATGATGGGAGCTTCAGCTGATATCATCCTTACATCTTCATCTGCCTTCATAATCTTCTTAATCCTAGCCAAGGGCAGGCTATGGTTCTTAAAATCAGTAGTCTGCTCAATTTCTTGATACTGATTTGCCCAGAAAGTTTGAAGTTGTTGCTGCAACTGCTGCTGCTGTTGCTGGTGGATGTGCTGGTAAGCAAGTTGGTGTTGAGCAAGCTGAGCTGAGGAAGCAGTAAGAACTGCTGGCTGAGTAGGAGATTGAAGTGATCCGGTTGCAGAAGGTCCCATCATCTGGTTATGTTGATATGAAGGTATGCCATAAGGAACCGGAGCTGTACTTCCAACCATGCCTACTGCTGGCGGCTGCACATGGCCTTGCTGGTCCATTACACCAGTGCTGGCTGGCTTGGAAAAGGACCTTTTATTCTACAACTTCTAGTGCAAACAACCAAACACAGAAGAACTGTCAAGCTGCTTTTGTAAAGACATGTAAGAGATAAGAGCATCAACTTTCAATGCCGGATATATAAACCAAAGAACCTTAAGTCCTAAATGTAAACAATTAACACTGAAGACATCTTTAGACCATTAGAAATATCACTACCTTTAAACTAGGTTTTCCACAAGCGAATCAGGATCAGTTTTACTATAAAAAACTCCACTCTTCAAACCCCTAGAACTCATTCCAAGTTCCTTCAATCTTACTGAAATCACCAAAATAACTAAATACATATTCTCGACTACACGAACAGCCACCTAGAAACATCAATGTCACTACGAGAGAAAATCATATAACCAGAGCTCATCTAAAAACAAACTTTCTAATAAATTATGTTTCCAAAGGGCAAAACAACTATAAGAAAAATTTTATTTATTTATTTTTTTTTTTGTTGAGGCCTTAAATAATCTTCATTTTGTTCTTGAAGTTTTCTGTTAAGTGAAAACAATCTTCATTTTATAAAACATTATTGATAAATATATCTTATTTATTCTTGGGTTTTTTTTATCAAGTGAAGGCACCTTTACTCAAATGACCCTTAGCTTAAACCGCCTTTGCCACCAACCTCCCAAACATTAATAACAATATAAAGAAAATGTTACCATCAATGTCTATCAAAGCAGACATCTGCAACTCCTTAAGCTATCTTCACCTCATCGCGGGCAATTAATGGGAGTGACAACAGTGAAATAGAAGTTCTTGCTAACATACCATAAGAAACAAAATTCAGCCCCGACCTTAACTGCCCTTCTCTAAACTCAATACAACTCGCAGCCAATTCTGGGCCAGCAAACTAATGATAAATTGCAATTCATCTAATCATTGACTCGTATTCTAGGGTTTAAAACTGAACTCAACATCAACTCAGTAACTCAAAGAAACCATAACACACAGCACAAACACACTTAACCATCCTAATAACATCGATTCGAAGATAATCACATCAACTATGAAAATCATCTGCATGCGTTTTAAAACCCTAAAAGAAGAGAAAGATTAGGGTAATCAAGACATTAACCTAAAACATGATTATGTTTAGAGGAAAAGAAACTAAGAAATTAAACCTTAATTCCATTACCTTACCTGTCTTGTCTGCTCGGGTCAACTTGGGATCTTCTTCACCTTAAAAGAAGCAAAAGAAACACAGACAGACAGCTAAAGGTCAGGTACAAGGTTTTAAAGATAATAATAAAGAAAACGAAAGATTAAGGTTAAATTTCTCAGCTGATTACCTACTTTAAATATCCAACTTGTTTTTGTTTTTAGCAGTCGGAATAAATGGAAATAAACAAAAGAAGGATCGAAGTGTTTTGCTTTTCCTTTTTTTTTTTTTTTTTCGCTGATTTTAAACATAGAAGGTATATCCGATTTAAAAAGAACTTGAACTGGCAGATTGTTGTCGATTCATTTATTTTATGGATTGAATTTATTTTTTTTAATCTGGTTCTAATAAGAGAAAGTCCATCAGGTCCCATGCGGACTAGCTTTAATAAAAGTGACTAAAAAGTACATATCTTGGAAACTTTCAATGTTTTAGTCGAAAAAACTTTGAGAGAGGTAGAAAATAAAGCTAAAATAAAGAAGAAGAAAAAACAAAAAAACTAACTAAGAAATTAAAAATAGAATGAAACTATAATCAAGTTTATT
>Ga0325401_1005035_pt1 | contig 12563 bp, 9 predicted proteins | sample PopdelMetagenome_FD_205666 | JGI IMG/M metagenome (GOLD analysis project Ga0325401, IMG submission 205666) | Populus deltoides microbial communities from Bellville, Georgia, United States - Xylem-PdKOR-R2 | ecosystem: Host-associated > Plants > Phyllosphere > Stem > Wood/Secondary xylem | place...
GCGACACATCACAAACATAACAACGGCAACGTAAGACGGGCGGGTTGGTGGCCAAACCCTCACACGCTTAACCATTTCCCAGATGAATTCTATTGCAAGTGGCAATAACTTATTGATAGTCATCACCTTCCTCTTCATCATCTACACCTTCAGCACCAACTTCCTCGTAATCCTTCTCAAGGGCAGCCAGATCTTCACGAGCTTCTGAGAATTCCCCTTCTTCCATGCCTTCACCAACATACCAGTGGACAAAAGCCCTCTTGGAGTACATGAGATCAAATTTGTGGTCAATGCGAGAAAACACCTCGGCCACAGCTGTGTTGTTGCTGATCATGCATACAGCACGCTGAACCTTGGCAAGATCACCCCCAGGTACTACAGTAGGTGGCTGATAGTTGATCCCGCATTTGAAGCCAGTTGGACACCTGCGGATTACAAGTAAAACAACAATTCAGATTAATGTTAAGTTAAGCAGTGGGGAAATGTCAGCTTAAGATTTCATACTATCAGGCATTTAAAAAACAAAAATAGAAGTGGAAAATTCAAGACTAATAGTGAAAATGATGCTCGTGTATCTTTAACACGACCATTCCTAGTTTTTTTTTTCCAGTTGTGTGTATTTTCTCACCAGTCAACAAACTGAACAGTCCTTTTGCTTTTGATAGTAGCCACAGCAGCATTGACATCCTTTGGAACAACATCTCCTCGGTACATCAAACAGCAGGCCATGTATTTCCCATGTCTAGGATCACACTTAGCCATCATGCTTGCAGGCTCAAAGACAGCATTTGTGATCTCTGGAATTGACAATTGCTCATGGTACGCCTTTTCAGCTGATATAACAGGGGCATATGAAGAAAGCATGAAATGGATACGGGGATATGGCACAAGGTTGGTCTGAAACTCTGTAACATCCACGTTTATGGCTCCATCAAACCTTAATGAAGTTGTCAAGGATGATATGGTTTGAGATATCAATCGGTTCAAATTTGTGTATGTTGGTCTTTCAATATCCAAGGATCTTCGACAAATGTCATAAATAGCTTCATTGTCCAAGAGTACCGCCACATCTGTGTGCTCAAGAAGGGAATGAGTAGAGAGTACACTGTTGTAAGGCTCCACAACTGCTGTTGAGACCTGCAACCAAAGAGAGATACATTATAACCGAGTTCCATACGAGTTACAACCTAGCCATTATTGGAACCATGCTTCCTGTGGCAATCCCTCGTAATGTTCGTGAACAAGGAAGCCAAGCTTTAATTTCTTTAAACAGTAAGTACCTGAGGAGAAGGATAAATGGTGAATCCAAGCTTTGACTTCTTTCCATAATCTACAGACAAGCGTTCTAACAACAAAGACCCCAAACCAGACCCCGTTCCACCACCAACAGCATTAAACACCAAAAACCCTTGTAAGCCAGTGCAGTTATCAGCCAACTTCCTCACTCGATCAACACAGAGATCCACAATTTCCTTCCCAACTACAAACCACAACTACATCAGTTTAATCCCGCAACCATTTACAAAACAAAAGAGTTAATTACTTTACCTGTATAGTGTCCTCTAGCAAAATTATTAGCAGCATCTTCCTTCCCAGACATAAGCTGCTCAGGGTGGAAAAGTTGCCGATAAGTTCCGGTCCTAACTTCGTCAATAACAGTTGGTTCCAAGTCAACAAAAATAGCTCTAGGCACATGTTTTCCAGAGCTCGTCTCACTGAAGAAGGTATTGAATGCATCATGTGCAGCACCCGGTGAAGTGTCACTGCAAAAAGACATTAGCTTTTTTTGTTAGCACACCACACCACGACTCCAATCAAGACCACAAACAGGGCAAAAACACACACAATACTCTAAGTACAACTATGGATGTCTAAAGATTCACCCATTTATCAAAAGACCATAGCTTTCAATGCACCTTAATGCACCTTCTTAAAGTGTCAAATCATCACAGATTCTTGAGAAAAAATGGTTTATCTACAGATGATATGTGCAAAAAAGTAAGAATCAAAGTCTATGAAGACCAACCATGTAATTGTTCAACAAAAAAAAGATGCTTGATCTGGTGATTTGAACACTCAAAATAAACAATCTTGATCCCATCAAAAAGCATACTTCAATACGCCATTACGAAAAGGCATATATATAAAAACTACCCCACTAAATTCTATTAGCATTAACATACAGAAAAAACAGCAAAAGATCAAAGAAAACAGAAACAAGAATAGAACAGTAAAGAAAGAAAGAGCGAAACACTTTGCTGCTTGATCATCGATCACTAAAAAGCTTAAACAAAATTGAAAACCCAGAAAAGAAAAGATACCTAGGCATCATTCCATCAGGTTGGATGTCATGTTCAAGACAATAAAGTTCCCAACAAGCATTGCCTACTTGAATCCCCGCTTGTCCTATGTGAATGCTTATTATTTCTCTCATCTTTTTTCCTTGACTCTAAGCACTCACAGTCTCCTCTCTCTCTGTTCGGACGCTCAAAGTCTCTCTATCTGTGTTTCTTTGACGTTGTTATAGATCGAGAGAAGGATGCAAGATTTTTTCTTGGATCTCAGTCTCTCTCTATCTCTATACAAAGTTGCCTTCTTGGGTAAACTATATTTCCACCTCTATAGATTCAGAACATTTCATTCCGGTTTATGTACTTTAAAAAACATATCGGTGATGTTAGTCTCATTGTTTCCAATATGTTTCAATGTAGCCCCTGGTTGCTGCTAGCTAGTGGAAATCAACAACAAGTAACTTTACATTATGTACACAGAAAACAAGAACAAACTACGGTTAATGTTGGAGAATCCAAAACAAAGGGTCAAGAATGAAACATTTTTGAATTTATAGGGACTACAATTATAGCCATCCACTTTTCTCTCCGTTTATTTTTTTTTAATTGGACAGCAAGATTTGAAGTAGACATAAATGAAATTCGATAGAAGATTTGGAATCCGATAAAAATAAAAATAAAAATGGTCCCCACCATTTGGCGCCAGCCTTACTTGGGACCCACTCCAAACTTGCTGTCTTATTGACCGTGGATTTTGTTGGGATTAATCGAGAAAATGGGAGATAAGAGAAGTTCCTTAGGGTAATATTGGACAGAGGTGGAAAATTGAGGACCGCTCGGGGGAGGTGGGTGTCATGTGCATTTGCAGATGTCGTGAGCTGGTGTAAAATACCATATACAAATATTTATCGCTAAGATGTTTGTGACACATTTCTCGATTAATATAGTCTTTAAAATTATAATAGTGATTATTATTTAAAGTTTATTTTTGTTTTAAAATATATTAAAATAATATTTTGTTTAAAAAAATTATTTTTAATATCAACACATCAAAACGATTTAAAAACATAAAAAAAATTCAAATTTTTAAAAGATACAATTTCAACATTATTCTTGAACAATATTTTAAATCAAATTGGGTGTCTCTAGTGGATCCAAGATTTAGTTTTTCATATAAGACGGAGTAGAAAGAAAACAATTCAAAGTTGATTTCAAACGAACATCATTTTAACTTATTTCATAAATTTAATTGATTTGAGTTAATTGGTATATTTCATGACCTGGATTTTAATATCATAGCCTAGAAATTGTGACCTAGGTTGGTTCATACTCAGAGTTATTAGTTTGATAGATTAATTAAAACCAATTCAAGATAAAGTTGTTTGAAGATTTTAAAAAAATAAAAATAAAACAATGCCGTTTCAATTTTTATTTAATTAAACCGAGACAATTTCAATCAGATTTAACTTAAAATTCAGATCAATTAATCACCGAGATGATCACGTGCAAGTCTTGAGATGAAGCTTCGAAGTCCAGAGGTGGCTCTGTTTTCTTGCCGGGTGTTGGACCAACAGAGTTGCTTACCACATTTATTAATGCCTTTACTAAGGTGGCCTTCACATGGCTACAATATTCCTTCAAACAGTCCCTTCAAAAATAGCCACCAGAGAGAGGGAGTGTAATTATTGTCTGCTTGGCATTTAAATTGTTTTTTTTAGAAATATATTAAAATAATATTTTTTTTTAATTTATTTTTAATATAACCACGTTAATACAATATAAAAACATTAATAAAAAATTCAATTCTTTTTAAAAACTATGACTTCTGCCACAAAATCAAAGATGCATCGAATCAAGTGTTCTTATCACCATCTCCTCTCCATCTATTCTCACCTAATTAGTAGCTTGCGCGATACCTCATAGTTAATTACCTTTAATAAACACTAGTGCAACATGCATTAATTAAATTACAAGAACATTAAAAATTGAAAATAAATTGTTAACTATTAAATTGGTTTCGACCAGAAAATGAAAAAAAGAAAAAAAGACAGCAGGGCATCATCAAGGTCCCATAAATTTGCTGGCATTAACGAACAACAAGTGTGTGTGTGTGTGTGTGTGTCTATATATATATATGTATGTATGTATGTATGTATGTATGTATGTATATATATATATATATATATATCCAGTACAGTACATGGCGGATGAGGACAAACAGAACATGGACATGTATGTAATTTGTCCCCTCTTGTATCCATCCATATATCATTTGTCTTCACTGTTTACTGTTGAAGTATTATGATTCTCTTTCTTTTTTAAATGTATAGATTGTGTTTCTTATGGATACAGCTAAAATATACCTCAAAAACCTCTTACATGCCTAAAAAACACTAATCACATAACTTATTTAAGATATAATATATTTTTTTTATTGTACCATGGTATCATAGCCGGCCAAAGTTTTTTTTTTTTTTCCCGATTCAACAAGCTTTTAATGTTTTTTTTTTCCAACTCATTCCCAAACCGACATGCTTTGAGCCTAATACATTTGACAGACCCATGTTACTCTAAACTTAAATGGCTATTAAGTTCTAGTTCTTTAAAACTGGCATGTTTGTCAAGTTTACACTGCCTCGATCTTGGCTGACTGTCAAGCCTTAACTCTTTGGATTTGACTTATTTGTTAGACTTATGCTATCTTGAACTTGGTCGACTGCCAAGTTAAAGTTTTTTAGGTCTGATATGTTTTCCAGATTCATGTTATCTTGGGTTTGACTGATTGTGAAGCCTAAGTCCTTTGAGTCTAGCGTATTTGTCAAACCTACACTATCTTAGATTTGACTGACTGACAAGTTAAAGTTCTTTAGGTCTAATATATTTTTTAAACCCAGGCTACCTTAGACTTAACTAAATGTCAAGCCCAAGTTTTCGAGTCTGACGTTTTTACCGGACCAATTTTATTTGGTTAAGACTTTTTCTATTTATAAAAATCTTAATCAAATATTTTGACTCATAAAAAATATTTCACTCGTTAATTATGATCTCTTATTTCATTGGATTTTTTTTGTATTAATTTAATTCTTTGATTATTTAGGATTTTATTTAGTATTATTAAGCAGTACAAAAAAAAAGAATAACTAATAGAGTTTAGAGAGAAATATTTGATAAAAACATACTTTACTCCCAATTTTCTTCTTGTTCTTGAGTTTTTAACTTTGCATTACAGTTTTTTTTTATTTTTAATCTTATATCACACATATTTTTCTTCAAAGAGGGAGCATCCTACAAGGAAAAGGAAAAGGAAAGTAAAGAAATAAAAGGTCTAATAATGTGTGTTTGGACAATTAGAACACATTTTAAAGCCCTACTGTAATGCTATAATTAATACATTGAAGTTTCAGCAAACAATAACCAAATAAGAAATTATCAAACAAACACGTCTCCTGAACTTCCTTGATCATCGAGGGCTTTTTAAAGAGCCCATTCCGCAGACAACAGGCTGCTGGGACCATCAACAAAAACATTGCGATGCATACAACAGGCCTGGCCCATTCGTTTTGGGTGTTCACTGTTCACCAACATTAAGGCCCAGAGACAGATCCGAGTGCCTGCAGACCGTGATCCTGCCACAATTAATTATAGCGTCCAGCTATTCTCTTCTGCTTGAATTAAAAAAATATATATCTAAATCACAAGAAATAATGTTAATTTTAAAATTTTCTGATATAACTTTTTATGTAGTTAGAGTTTAAAATAAGATGATGTAAGAATTGTTCCAATATAATTTAATTAATTAAGGATCTAAAAGCAATTCAGATAACGATATAAAATATAATTAATTTGATTTTTTTAAAAAAATAATTTGATTTTTTAAAAAAATTAAGATGGCACAAATTCTTGATTGACCTAGGCTTGGTGACTTAATACACTAAATCTACGATCCGGGTGATGGATTCCACTATATTTATGAAATTTATTTATTGAAACTAGCTTTTACTTAATTATACAACAACAAAAAATAAATACTTGGAAAATTAACTACAAACTAAATAGTAGGATATTTATTTGAAACTATGATAACTTTATAAGAAAATATATATAAAAAATTAAAATTAAATAAATGTTAAAATATGAAATTAAGAAAGGAATGATGAAAATAAGATGGAAAAAAAAGGAAAATATAAAAAGAATAACACTCCTTCACTGTTGATACGAAGGATGAAGAATTGAAGGTGTGTGCACCCAAGTCTTTTAGAGTAGTTATAAGGTAATTTTTTAAATACACTATATATATATATATATATATATATATTTGTTTGTTTGTTTGGCTGTTTGATGACTATATAATGGAGCAGAAACCATATATAAAAAAGCAACAAAAGAAATTGGAGCATATATATATAGGCCTAATTAACATATTGTAAGTTTTATTCAAAAACTTAATAATGCAGAAAATTAACCTATATTTAATCATATATTTTGTTGGACGTCAGTAATTATATATAAAATATGAAACGAATGAATGTAAATAAATTTTCTGGTTAATTAATTATTTGTCGACACAGGAAATTAGAGAAATAAAAAAAAAAGAAATCTTAATTATACTGTTTTAGTGAGAGTGAATTAATTAATATGAATTTAATTCGTTTTATTCATCAATATTCTTTCTACAATAAATGATACTTTTAATATTATAAAGTTTTTTCTTCAATATATATATATATATATCGCATCATTTTATATATATATCGCATGTGATCTATATGTATACAATTGCATGTGATCCAAGATATACAATAGTGATCACCAATCCGAACAAGTCATATATATGTATGAAGACATGAAAGATGAAAAAGAGTGATTGATCTAGCAACCCTTTTACATGAAATAATAATAATATATGCACTTGAGGGTCTACCTGCTGTGGTCAATCGTGTGACTTGTTCCGCCCCCGTCCCGGGTTCGACCCTCTATGTGCACGCCTGTCACCCTCGCGGTGCCTTACCTGCTCCTGGGCTTGCAGGATGTCCAGTGGGCCGTGGGGAATAGTTGTGGTGCGCGTAAGCTGGCCCGAACACTCCACATAAATCAAAAAAAAAAATAATAATAAAAAAAAATGGAAGGACATCATCGTAATTCGAATATTTAAGAATCTGCCAGTCCTAGGTGGTTGGGTTCTCGTGCACCCTCGTAATTCGAATGTTTTTCTTTCATGCAACGGAGAAGTAAAATAGAGTATCTTAATTTTCATATAAGAAATTAAAATCATTACACGTGTCCGAATGAATTCACCCTCCTCAAGTACCACGCTAATAGTTTTTCAAAAGAATCACATGTTTTTTTTTTAGATTGCAGTACCCCTGGTGCTCTTATATGCAAAATTAATCTAAACAAGGAATCATGGACTCATTAAACTAGATTCGAGCTGGTTCATATATATATATATATATATGATTATAAATTAACTTGAGTTTATTAATTTATTTTTTTAAAAGTAAACATAATATATAAGAATTAAATTAGATTTTATCGAGAATTAACCTGCCAATCAACCATCTCGAACTAAATTAATCTTTCTTACACCTAGATCGATCCCGCATCGGATGAATCTCAGGTCAACCCCATGCAGCGGTGAATTCTAGTTAGTTATCATTATCTCTCAATTTGATTACAAGTACATATACTTCGATGTGTGATATTTAATTACAAAAATCCGCCTCTCGTGTCACACACGCGCCCAAAATAAATAAAAGAAAGTAAATGGCTAAGTGCGTAAAGATGTGAAAAAAAAAACATCATAAAAAATTGAAAAAAAATAATAATAGAAAAAGGAAAGTGAAGGTTTTTCTGGTGAATATTCAAGATTGGTATAGTGTGATTTTTAAAATTGGTTTTCTTTTTTTTTTAAAAAATATTTTTTAATTTTAATATCAGTACATAAAAACATTAAAAAACACATATAAAAAATATTAATATTTCTAAACAAAAATATTTAATATTTTCTTATACTTGATGTATTTTTAAAAAACTTTCAAAACCAATTTTAAACACACTCGCGAACACCTATTGGTTTCTTTCACTTACTGTGTTAGCTGTGGTCTATTTATACCGCCTCCTGCACGTGTCTATTCTCCCTCTCTCTCTCGTTGCTTCTCTGTGGCAAATCCCAGATTCCTGTCTACCTTGAGGCTTTTTTGAATCCAAAAAAAAAAAAAAAGGGAAGGAATGGGAGAGGTGAAGAAACCTCAATCACGTGGCGTATGGCCTACTGTCAAACCTTTTGTTAATGGTGGTGCCTCGGGTATGCTTGCCACCTGTGTTATCCAGCCTATTGATATGGTTAAGGTACATAAATGTTTGTGTTTTTGGATTTTGGAGATTTGCTGAGGCTTGTTGTTTATCAATTTCTGGGTTTTGTATTATTTGTGAGGTAAAGTTTGAATCTTTTGAGCTAAAATGGGTCTTTTAGATCTGGGATTTCATGGGTTTTTAGAAATATCATGTTTGCTTTCGTGGTGTAAAGTGGCTTATTGAGGTCTGTGTTTTGATGGGTTTTGGTGTTTGGTGTAGGTGAGGATTCAATTGGGTCAAGGATCAGCTACTGAGGTGACGAAGACTATGTTAAAGAATGAGGGTTTTGGTGCTTTGTACAAGGTTCGATTCTGTTAACTTGTTAAATTCTGGATTTGTAGTTGTCTGCAATGTTGATTTAGTTTCTGGTTTTAAAATCCGTGCTACAGTATGGAACTTTATTGCTGTTTAATTTGAAGTTCAGCATTAATCTCGCTGGGAAACAATTAAAGGTTGCCAATTTGAATGCTTTGAAATGAGGTGTGGTTTGTGCTATTTTCATAGGACGTTGATAAATTTGATCTAATCTGACCTTTAATTTTGAGATTAAAACAAATTTGTAAGATTTGATACTGGTCACTTGTTCGTGTCTTAATTTAGGAGATCGCTACAGAAATGACATCAATGAGAAGCATTTAACTTGACCAATGAAATTCTTAGTGTCTTTTGAATTCAAATGTGTTTTGTTGTTATTGAATATAAATACAATGCGTGTTACGCGTGCGCTGTATCTCATTACCATATTTAATGTCAATAATCAGGGGCTCTCTGCTGGACTACTGAGGCAAGCCACTTATACAACTGCCCGACTTGGAACATTCAAGTGAGTGTTTGAAAATATTTGTTATCAAACTATAATATGGTTTGCATCTTTTAACTTCTATTGTTATCAAGCTTTTGAATTCTATTCTCTGTTTTTGTTAGGATTTTGACCAGCAAAGCAATTGAAGCCAATGATGGGAAGCCCTTACCTCTATATCAGAAGGCTTTGTGTGGGCTAACTGCCGGTGCGATTGGAGCATCTGTTGGCAGCCCAGCAGATTTAGCACTTATCCGTATGCAGGCTGATGCCACTTTACCAGCTGCTCAGCGCAGAAATTATTCAAATGCTTTCAATGCCCTCTTCCGCATTGTTTCCGATGAAGGGGTTTTGGCACTCTGGAAAGGTGCAGGCCCTACTGTTGTAAGAGCAATGGCATTGAACATGGGGATGCTTGCTTCTTATGATCAAAGTGTTGAGTTTTGCAAGGATTCACTTGGTTTTGGTGAAATGTCCACTGTGATAGGTAATATTCTTTGCATGCATGATTTTTGTACTTGTATTAATTAGTATGTTATTTTTATGGTGATTTTGTACATTGTCTCGTTTAGTTAAAAATATTGTTACTTCATAACTATTCTGTTGAACTCAACTTTATTTATGTAACGAGATCCTTTTTCTAGTTATGCACGCATTCATTTTCGTAACATGAGTATGGCATAAACAATCATCTGGTGTGCATATTACATAGATACAAGGGCAGAGCTAGGATTTTAGGTCTGGAAGTGTCAAAATAAAATATATTAGAATAAACTTGAAAATAATATAAACAAATAAGGGCTATAGAATAATAAATAATTTTTTTTTTCTTGGGGGTGGGTGGGACAAAATGCATGTTTCTTAGGAAATAAGCCTTAAATTCAATTGTATATTTAAAATATATTAAAATTTTGTAACTAAAATTTAAACTTTGTCAGACTTTGGAGGTGCATGCCCCAGCTATGCTGTAGTTCAGGCCCTGCATTGAGTTAGTCAAAGCTTTGAAAAGTTGGTCTTATTCAAGCATGTTTTTTTCCTTTTTGTTGTTAACACGTGGATTTTGTTTTCTGCTGTATAAGTTAGGCATGTTGATTGATTGAATTCTGACATTCCTAACACCATGCGGCAAATATTTTGTCTTAACCATCAAGCATGATGTGTTACAATGACTAACAGCTTCTTTTATCCTCTCTATTCCCAGGTGCAAGTACTGTTTCAGGATTTTTCGCTGCAGCTTGTAGTCTTCCATTTGATTATGTCAAAACTCAAATTCAGAAAATGCAACCTGATGCCCAAGGAAAGTATCCATACACTGGCTCCATGGATTGTTTCCTTAAGACACTCAAGTTTGGAGGACCATTCAAGTTTTACACTGGATTCCCTGTCTATTGTGTTAGAATTGCGCCTCATGTTATGGTACATCTCTCTACCCCTCCCTCCCTCCCTCCTTCCATGTGTGTGTTTGTCTTTCTTTCAGTGCATCTTGTCTGATTAGATACGGGCGTATTAGTTTAATGTTTTTAGATCTATGCATAGAGTTCTTATTGCTGAATGTTTGCATGTGCAGATGACCTGGATATTCCTTAACCAGATTCAAAAGCTGGAGAAATCTGCTGGGTTGTAGTTTTCCGCGGAGATGGTATTGGTGTCAAGTCAGGCAATCAAAATAATGGAATTTGGTTGAGTTGTAGTTTCTGTCTGGTTTTTGGCGGTTCACACTCTGTTAGACTTCAAGTCAATTTTAAGTAGGATTTCCAAATTTTATGCTTATTAGCACCTTTAAGGGTGGGGAAGGATTTGGATTTTACATAAACCCCTTTTGAATTCAATAGAGTTCGGCAAGAGAAAGTAAAATAAATTGTTTACTTGATAAACAAGTATTATGGATAAATTTTTATACCTTTCATGAAACATAAATCTCAGAATAAGATTGACCCCTGTCTGTGCTCTGAAGGTTTTCCATGCTGGCCTTGTATTTATTTTCACTCGGAATTTTCTTTCTTTATGGAGAGGGTGAGGGGTGTTTAAGGGTGGTGGTTAGAATCTACCAATTAGGAAGCATGTTGCTGTCACGAGCCATGATATGAATTGGGCGTGGATAAAGTTCTCGCTGCAATTTGGCTTTATTCTTGTTGCCAGCTCTCCAAAATGGCAATGCCACGGTGCTTTTTCACGTCTCTTTCACAGTTTCACTGTTGTTGTAAATCATGGAGTGCTGCCATTCAGTAACTGGATACTGGATAGCAGTCCCTTCCACAGTTTCACTGTTGTTGTAAACCATGGAGTGCTGCTTTCAGTAACTTAACTGGATTGCTACAAAAGAATGCTTTTAGGGTGAGGTTGAGGCTGCTCAGCATTGCATTGTTGATGGAGACTGAGGATGAAAGTAATGGCTTGTGGAGATGAAGATAGTTTAAAAAAAGTGACAAGTTTTCTGATAAATGACAGTTCCTTACCCATACTTAAAATCTTAAAAAATCAGGAGCCAAATCATTAAGCCAAAGAGCAGTCACTTGCAGCAATGGCTTTTCTTAACCTAATAGAATATAATCACTTTACAATAATTAGTTACTTGTACATCTTCAAATTCATACCGACATTTCAAACCCTCATCTATTTAAAACTTAATTCACATAATTCTACTTATTATGATGTTTTTAGAAAGATAAAGGCAATGTTATTGATAGATTTTCAAAAAATATAATGAAATGAATTATACAAAATGCTATGGATCACCTCCAGAAAAAAAGCTTCTTTCATCCTTCCCTTAATTAATAATATCTACCTTGTTTATCATTAAATCCTTATTTTTTTCATTTTATTAATTAAAAAATAATTAATAATATTTACCTGATTATTTCCTTAACATATTTTTTTAAAAAACAAATTTTAATATTCTTCAATATCTCAATTTAAGCATGTCAATTTCTCTTAACTATGTTTAGACAATTCTTATACATTATATTATATATATAAAAAAGAGTGTTGCAGGCTAATCATCACAAATAAATTTATTAAACTATAATTAACATTGAATGGCAAATATTTTAGATAACAAAAAGTGCAGAATATGTGAAATATCTTATTTGTGCTAATAATACATTAAAATCAATGAGTTA
>Ga0325401_1005039_pt1 | contig 12554 bp, 7 predicted proteins | sample PopdelMetagenome_FD_205666 | JGI IMG/M metagenome (GOLD analysis project Ga0325401, IMG submission 205666) | Populus deltoides microbial communities from Bellville, Georgia, United States - Xylem-PdKOR-R2 | ecosystem: Host-associated > Plants > Phyllosphere > Stem > Wood/Secondary xylem | place...
GTTACAGAGTGCCCTATATCTCATGTTTATCTGCACACAAATAAGCACAAAAGTTAAGAACTGGGATATCGTTCCTGCGTTTTTTTTTCCCAGATGAGAGGATAATTTTAAATTGAATGGATAAATTGAAAAGAAAAATTAATTTTACATGAGAAATAAAAGAAGAAATCACCCAAAAATGAGGATCAAGTTATAAAAAATAGTTAATTTGATATTTTGATTAAATGATGGAATTGAAAATAATTTAATGTTTATAAAAGAGATAAGGGAAAAATAAAGGTAACAACAAACAACGAGCATCAAATATGAAAAAACAAAAAACAAAAAATCTAGATTGAAAGATAAAATTAAAAATAAAAATAAAAACTTATGAAAAATTAAGAATAAAAATAATAAATCAAAAGAATAATGATTGATAAAATATCCTCAACTTAGGGGATTGCTCTGGAATTTCAATTGCTTGATGTGAATTTTGATGGAAGAGAGAAAAAAAACAAAAAAAAAAGAAATAACTTTAACAACAATTCATCCAAAAAATCAAAAAGGCACTGCAATTGAAGAAAAAGGATGTCGTGAGGAATCTAATGACGCTATGAAAAATAATTTTTCACTGTTGCACAATGTTGTATGCGCCGTCTAAGTATGGAGGAACCCTTCCATGAGCTTCCGCGTAGCTAGCACGCGCCTGATTAATTTAAAGTTTAATAATTTTTAATTAATGTAAAATATCAATTTACCTCTCTTCCAATCTCCTTATAACGCAAAAACTAATATGAAAATCCAAAAATACCCCCAAAGCATGCTGGCTTTTTTTGTTCCAATGGTAAGAAAGTAATTAAATTGTAAAAAAAATTGAAATCTCAATAAAACCTAGTAAACAATTATCTAATTCATGCTTTTAAGGATAGTGAAAGTATTTTATTATTCTAAAAAAATATGAGAAGTGCAGTGGTTGGTTTTCACAAGTTAAGTAGGCAGGCGATAGGGCTTCTTGCTTTTACATTTGCTAGACACGACAGCTAGTATCGGTGTTTTTCTTTCAAATTGTATTTGATTTGAGTTCTATCGTAGAACAGATGAAGATAATAATTAAAAACAATTTTTTTTTTTTTAAGAATAGAGATAAAGATTTCAAATAAATTCATTTATTATACAATGTTTAAATGAATTTTATTAAAGAACAAAGGAGCATGTTTTATTCGTTTTTTTTTTCCTGAAAAGACAACCAAAGACTACTAAAAACCTGTTTTTAAAAAGGATTTTATTTTTATTTTATAAATTTAAAGTTGATTCTGCTTGTTACTTTGATAAATCGATGCCCAATAAAGAGTATTTATATTAGCAAAAAAAATACATGAATTCAACTTTTCATACTATTTATATTCTGTGCGATTGGAGTCGGAAAAAAGAGAGAGAGAGAGTTTTACCTCTGTAAACTTGCGCAACTTTTCTTCTTGAACGTGCACGGAAGAAACCCTAGTTGACAACTAGAAATGGAGATTGGAGACAGCAAAAGCTAGTCCTTGTCCGAAGCCTCACTAGCAAAATGGACATCATGGAATTTCCCATGGGCTCTGGAGCTGCAAAAAGCCCAATCCTAATATGCAGTTATATGGGCTTCAGCCCAACCCTGTGATACCTACCATACACATCAAGAAGTGAAGGCCTAATCTGTCAGCATAACCATCTTCTAACAGGGTACAGCCCAACTTGCTATATGGATGCAAGGCTTTTATCTATTTGTGGCAGCTTCAACTTGTGTCCCCTCCATTCACCAACCTTCAAATTAAATAATAAAACTGAAAAAAACTGATCGTGACAGTGAATTTATTCTACACAAAGATACAATGTACTGCGAACCAGAATAGTGTAAAATACTATAATATTCTTAAAAGTTCAAATTTAGGTGATTGTATTTTTAAAATAATTTTTTAGTGATCAGTAATAAAAAAGATATTTAGGAGTGCACCAACATGTTAGTGAGCGGGTGCCATCAACACCTTTCGAGTTACATGAATGGCATTCTACCACAACCAAACACGTCATTTAGAATAGGGATGATTATTTTTTATTTGGTTTGATTTTTATTAAAAAAATAATGAAAAGGAATTTAAAAAAAAAAAATCGAATTGAAATTGGTTCAAATCGACTTGTTTTGGTTCGGTTTTTTTGGATAAAAACTGGTTTAACTCGGTTTTTTTCAGTTTGGATTCGGTTCGGTTTTTTTTGTTTTAGGCTTATGAAACCGAACCGAACCGGCTGATTTTTTTAAAATTTTAATCGGTTTTGTTTTACGGTTCGGTTTTTTTTATTATTTTTTTTATTTTTTTATTTTTTCAGGTTTTTAATTTTTTTACTCACTCCTAATCTAGGGTGTGGAGAGCGCCCTGTACACTTGTATATTTTGGGTTGAAAAAATAATAATTCAACTAGTGGCGAAACAGGAATCAACTTACTAGTTAGAACCGAACCATAATGATATTGCCCAAAAACGCTCTAAAAGTCCCCAACTTAAGAGTAAATCACGTACAAAGATCAAAGATACGTTATTACTTAGCTACCAAAATTTATTATATAAAAAAATTCATAATAAAAGCTTTTTTTGCATAAAAGATTTAAAATATGTTGGGTATTCTAAAATGAAAAAGCATTTGCAAATGATTTATTAAGAATAAATTCTAAATCAAATAGATTTACATTCATCCTCGCTTAAAAAGAAAGTGTAAGTTGAAAATAAAAATTGTTTTGATCTTTAACATAATCACTATATTCTCAAGATAAAATAATTTATTTTTTGAAAAATTGTTATCTACGTAAAATTTAATATTCAATGTAGTTTTTAAAGTAACGTTTGTTTACTATCTTAATATAAAAAAATAAAAATAATGAAAATAGAGATTATTTTTTATTTTAAAATAACATAAATTAACTACAAAAATATTCTAAAAATATCATTATTTTTAATTTTATATCTTTATCTCTGTACATCAAACAAAACACTTTTTTAAAAATATATTTTTTGTATTTTTTCTTTTTATTTTGGAACAATAACAAAAAGCAATCTAAATAAGGTTAATAAGGTTCGAAATTACAATTTTATTTGCAATCACTACGAGATTATTGAAAACCACGTTATAATGTTATTTGATACATCTGAGATATATAAAATATATATATTTTCTCTTATATAGTCAGAATCTTATCTCATGTTTCCTGTATGATTATATACGACGGTGGCCGGGTTCAGTTTTTTTTAACATGAAAAAAATGTTTAGGTCACAAATATTTAAAAAAAAACCAAGAAAAATATGATATATAAATCATTGACTTGACCGGATTCAATAAACTTAATTGATTTAATAATATAATTAAAAAAATAAAAATAAACAAGGCAAAAATAAATTAACTATAAAAAAATAAATTGTTAGTAACATACTCACGAAGACTTTGAAAGAAACCGCATGCATCATCAAAGCAACGACATGGAAAACAAACTAAACAAAATATAATAAAGTGAGCATCTCGTATTTATTTTTAATCAATTAACTTGATCTAATTTAAAAATAAAATTTCTTTTTAAAAAAATACTTTTAACAAAGAATAACAAATAAAAAGATTTAAGATAACTCGTTTGGATTTTAAAATTAGTAAAAACATTCTATAGAAAGCAATCAAAAATATCAGAGCTTAATCTTTAATTAAATAAATGTTAAATGATAAAATTAAAAAATATATAATTTTAAATAAAGGAAAAAAGAAGAAGCAAACTGGAACGAATCTTCTAAACTCAAGTTAACATCCTAAACTAGTAACTCGTGAAATCCTAAACACGAGATTAATCAAATAGCATAATTCTCAATCAATTTAATATTGAACGATGAAATAAAAAAATAAAAGTCTAAATTTTTTTCAAAGTACAAAAAATAGTAATAAAAAAATAAGAATCAAATCTAATAGGAAAAAAAACCCGAAGGAGGATAAAATCGAAAAAAAAATTCAATTTAAAAAATATATCAAATAAAACAAATCAAAATCAAAAGAATGGAGGCCAAATATGATATATGAAAAAAATTGGAGGATAAAATTGAAAATAAATTCTAATTTTATAAATTATTTTAAATAAAACAAATAGTAATCAAAAGAATAAAAATAAATTCGAATGAAAAATAAATTTAAGAACTGCTTTGAAAAATTAGAAGGTTAGACACTGAAATTAAAGAGGAGAGAGAATAGAAGGAAATGAAAAAAGGCTGCTGACTCTAAATTTAAGGTACATTAACCATACGGTTATTTAGGAATTGAGGGGCTGTCAAGATAATTTAAACACTACCTTAAATGTCATTCGCAAAACACCAAATTACCCATCACTTTACTTGATTATAACAAAAAAAATCAAGTGAAACATAAAAAAAAAGCCTATGAAAGCTAGCATGATATTTTTTTTTAGAATAATTCAGTTATATTTTTGTATTAAAAAAAAAGATAAAAAGCCTCTAAATACCAATTTAATATTGCTTATATTTAAAAGTAATTAAATCATTTTATAGTATTAAAAAAATAAAAATATTGATTTGTCCTGATCAATCTCCAATAAATTATGTGAAAAAAAAGTATTATTCTTAACAACAAGATAATTAATTTTATTTGAAAAAAAGAAAATTAATTATTTTATTATTTTAATCCACAACTAACCATGTCTTGTCCACACTAAGCTTTTTTATTTTTATTTGTTCTTATTTTAATTTATCTCATGTCTAGTTCACGGGGTCAATTTGGTCAAAAACCAAACTTGGTCAAAAACTCATCTCTTCATCAACGGAGAAGTCAGATTTGATATCCAGAAAGAATGAAATTAAGGAAACAAAAAAGGAATAAATCACAGGGTCAATTTGGTAAAAAACCAAACTTAAGCAACCCATATTTAGCCGGGACCTGGAAGCTTGGAAAGAACCAAAGAATAACCCTATTGGCTTTATTTTCCTCCACTCTTTTCACTATTTGGACACAAGCAAAGCCTAGGCAAACACGCACAGGAGAGAGGGAGAGGCAGATAAGCCCAGGAGAGATTTGGAGAGAGAAGCTCTAAGAAAAACCCAACCAGATACCATCTTCGGAGCTTCCAATAACGAGCCCCAAAACAAAAGCTTCAATCTTTCAGTTTTTTTCTCCACCAATCTCTCTATAAATCCAAAAAAGGTATGTTTTCTTCACATTAAAGTTTCTTTTTTTATTTCATTTCTATCTTTAGATTCTAATGTTAAGCACTCCGAATTGAAAACCCGTTTCAGGTTCTTGATAGATATTCATTGTTGTAGCAGGACTTGTTCAGGTTTTTTATTGGAAGTAATGAAACTCAGTTTTTTGGCTAAGAGGGTGATTTTATTTGGTTAAGAGGATAAGATGCCATCTGGGGTTCTTTTGAAACTGAGTTTTGGATTAGGTAGAGCTATACTTGGCAGAAACTCGGTTTCTTTGGTGTCAAATACTAGTCAATTTTCATCAAGGAGGTCTCTTGTTCGAACTTCAATGGCTGCTTCTAGTTCTAAAGCTGTGTTCGGTGATGTGCATATCGATGACCTGATTGCCACTTGTGTGAATGGATTGGAGTTTCCAAAACCCAGTGGTGTTTTTTTCTCGGACAGAAGTCGTTCTAGTTGTCTAAAAGCGAGTGTTAAAATGAGAAATGGGGAGTTGCCGAAAAGTCGTTTGGTGTGTGGGAACCTTATGCTTGATGCAATAAGAAGGAATGGTAAAGCAAATAATTTAGTTCTTGGACCATTGTTGAAGAACTTGTATTCTTCGTCTTCCGTGTGTGTCTTTGGTCGGGCTGCTCAAGATGTGTCATTTGATGGGAATTCCTCCGAGGAACAGTCGGAAGACTCCACTGTGGTATCTGGCCTGTATGTGCTCTCACCTTGCCTCTGTTTCAATTCTTCTTTTTTGGTGACTCATTTTACAGTTCAAATTTCATTATAATCAAATACAAAATTGTGGTACAAACATTATTGGTTTCCCTATATTCTGCAATGGATTTGGCAGTGGTGAAGCAAGGGTTCGGCAACACTGTACAAAATCTTGCAAATTAATTGGGATTTAAAAGGAAGTTGTCTTATAGTCACCTATTTGTATAGTATTGACTTCAGAAATATTGTTGATGACAGAAACTTGAAGTTACTCTCAGGATCATGTTACCTGCCACATCCTGATAAGGAAGAGACTGGTGGGGAAGATGCTCACTTCATATGCAAAGATGAACAAGTCATAGGTATAGCAGATGGTGTAGGTGGCTGGGCAGATGTAGGAGTCAATGCAGGGGAATTTTCTCGTGAACTTATGTCTCATTCAGTAAATGCAATTCAAGATGAACCCAATGGTTCCATTGACCCAGCCAGGGTGTTGGAGAAGGCTCACGCAAACATGAAAGCTAAAGGTTCATCGACGGCCTGCATCATTGCCCTGAAAAGTGAGGTGTGTTGTCCTCATGTCTATTTACACCCAGCTGTTTTTTTTTAATATTGCAATTGATGAAGTGTTCTGGCAGGAACACCTTACTGAATATTGTTAACACAATTTAATGAGCTCCACTAGATGTCTATAATGTTATTGTTTTGAGTCAGAATCAATGGTTCAATCTTCTATGCACTTGTATTTCTTCCTTCTTTTTTTATTGAAGAATGAAAATTCCATTAGTCAAACTAGTGTAACGAAGATGGTTAGTCCAGATAATGTGAAGTTTTCAAAAAGTGGGTAGCATTTTTGAAGTTTAAGGTTTTTAATTTCTGCTATTGTATTGCAAATTTCAGAACGTTTCTGAAAACTATAATCCTTGTAACACAATATAATCACTCAATTCTCTATCTAGTAGATAAAAAGCAATGGCCTTCCTTGTTTCATGAAATCATCATGAACAAAGTGTATCAACCTTCCGATCACTTTTTGTGGATTGGAATGCACAAGCAATATTTTACTGTTAGTACATCCTTCTTTGAATGGTCAATTTATATGAAGATTACTAGACTTGCCTTTTATTTTTCAGTGCCTGTATTTAATTGTGTTTGTTTATAAAGTGCTTCTACAAAGGTTTCTTTATTAAGTATGCATCGAGTGAAAACTGTTTAAGAATATCTGGTCTTATATGGACTTATTCTTGCCACAGGGATTGCATGCCATTAATCTGGGAGACAGTGGATTCATGGTGGTTAGAGATGGATGTACTGTCTTCGAGTCCCCAGTGCAGCAGCATGGCTTCAATTTTACATATCAACTGGAAACTGGCAATGGAGGTGATCTACCTAGCTCTGGCCAGGTCAGTTACTGCCCCCGCCCTCCTTTTTTTCCCTCATTTTGTGTGTGCATGTTTGCATAAGCTTTGTCCAATATTGTAGCATCGTTTCATAAGCATAACGTATGTCTACATTTTTGCAATACAAAGAATTCTTGCCTTGGTTTTGCTATTGTCTTTTTATCTAAATTGATCTTATATATTGTTTGTTCATATGCTGCCACATTACAACCTCCTATAATAGCTAAATCGATGATTTGAATCTAACACGTTGCTTGCTTGAATCTCTCGAATATGTCATCACATCCTCCCTTTTCTCTCTCGCAACTTTGAAGTCTAGGTCTCATTAAGAATGCAAATTAGCCAGTTAAGATTAGTCTTGTTTTGAGCTTCGGTGATTGCAATTTCTCAGTGCTAAAGTACGTGTTCCTAATGTCTGATTGACATGTGATGTAGCTAACTAGCTATGGCACTAGTCAATAGATGTCTTCCTTTTTTTTTCCCTTCTTTCTCAAAATTATTAGAAACTGATTTGACTTTACTTCAATGAGTAACTGTTGTGAAATTTGAAAAAAAAAATGACTCCTCACTTGAGCATCCTTCTGGGATTGATGGCCTCAGGTTTTCACAATTCCTGTGGCTCCTGGTGATGTCATTATAGCTGGGACAGATGGATTATTTGACAACTTGTATAACAACGAGGTTACTGCGGTTGTGGTACATGCTATAAGAACTGGCTTAGGGCCCGAAGCAACTGCTCAGAAGATTGCAGCTTTGGCTCGTCAACGAGCACTGGATACGAACCGGCAGACACCATTTTCAACTGCAGCTCAAGATGCTGGGTACCGCTATTATGGAGGCAAACTCGATGACGTCACCGTCGTCGTGTCATATGTAACGAGCTCTGCCAATATTTGATTCTGCTTTCTACCACACGGCTACATTGTTTATTTACATGTTCTTATTATGTTCTTTGACTTTGCTAGATTTGCCACTAAGTTTTGTATTTTTCACGAGAAACCATGTCAAGGAAGTTCTTTATAAAGGTCACTTATTCCTTTGAATACTCCAGTTTTGGGCTTTTAGAGACAGCTGAAAGATTGCTGTTGCATCCAGACAAAAAAATGGCAAAAAATGAATTTAAGGAGCAGGACAAATATACTTACCTGTATAGTTGATCAGAAACAAGTTATGTTTAATATAAATTATATTTTTAAATTTTATTTAATAATTTAAATTATTAAATTGAGATGATTTTTTAATAAAATATTAAAATTTTAATAATTAAACAGTTATGAGTTGCTTTTGTTTTTTTGGTTTTTTAACCTTAAATAGTTTTTACCTAATATCCTAAGATGTTGCTTAACAATTTAAATTGAATTTGGTGAACAATAATGGCTGAACTAGGAATAAGGTTAACTGTCTCAATTTGGCTAGGAATGAGGTCAACTGTCTCCATTTTGGTGCAACTACCAAGCCTGAAGGTGTATTATTACACCAATCAACATGGAAATTATACAAACAGAACTGATGGTTTATTAAAATTATTGAAAATAACAGTTGTTTTAAAAGACATATCTTTAACAAATTAATTAACTTTAACAAAAGTTAAGATCATGAGAAAAAAAATTGAAATAAAGTGATATGATAGAATAGAAAAATAATAAAAAAAGAAAAGTTATTGGGGACACACAGGAATGTGTTTTTGACACCAAGATTATTAAAAATATTTTTTTTTAAAACAATGAAAAAAATACAATGATTCAATTCAAATAGTAAATAATAATATAATATAATTAAAACAGAAATAAAATAAACAATATAAAAGTTTAAACATCTTAAAATATATAGTTTGAATAAAAATTTATACTAATTTAGGTAGCTTAAAAATACAATGCATTATAATATATTTATAAAATTTTATTAAATAAAAAATAACAAACCTGAAACAAATAATCTATTAATATATAATATAAATTAAAAGCAGTCTCATTACCTTTAACTTGCCTTCATCGTCATCGTTATACTAAGAAACTTTGAAGTAAGTTAGCCTACGATGTACCCTTGGTCTCATCTTGTATATAAATATGGAATTGCTCAGTTGAACAATAATGTCCTGAGATCAACAGGTACACCAAATTCAGACCAAAATTCCACGTTATACGAGGATAAGGCATGCTAAAAGCAAAATTAGTAATCTTGAATATACCTCTACCGCTCGGTTTTATTCTGTTGCTGCAAAAGAAAAAACCAACCCTTGTTGCTGCTGTTGCGATGCAGCCTTCATTCTCATCATCTCCTCTTGCAGTTGCAAATAAAGCTCCTCCGTTTCCCTTGGTGAACCCACGAGAACACCACCACCATGAACAAACTTGCAACTTTCTCCATTCTTGCAGAACTCTCTAACAAAACACAGACAAGGCTTATACCCAAGACCAAAACCCCCATCTTCAGCACCAAAACACGCATCGCTCTCTGAAAATCTCCTTCTATGCAAATGGCTACCTCCATTAGCAATTGGATAACCACCCAATAACCCCTTTGGTCCATAAAGCCCTCATTTTTTATAGAGGGGTCATCAAGAAACGAAAGATAATCATGTAATTGATACTCATAAGGGAAATCAACACTATTATTACTGCAATCACCACCGCCATTACCACCATTCCTCGAGAATGGTGGCACTAAAACAGACCCAGAAGGTATATTATCATTGGACAAAAAAGGACTGGATTTTGGGCTAATTGAAGTGTTACTGTTACTATTATTTGGCAACCCATGAACATGCCAGGGATTTGGAGGCGGGTTTTTTCTTTGTGACTCTTGGAGAAGATTGTGAAAAGGGGTTAGTGTTACAAGGCCTTGCTATGGGATTGAGAGGCAACGGAGAAGATGGTGTAGAAGGTGGAAACGTGTTTGTAGAAAGTCCAAAGTGGATTTTGGCCTTAAAGACTGCATTTTGCAAAATCATAAACTCGGGTGCAAATTCGTGATTTTGCACGATTTTGTCCGAGTTTAATTATATTCCATGTGTCAAGTTTGATTTTAGCAGAGTTCAAGTTTGTAGTTTGAGTTTGGAAGTTAGATATATGTTTATTTGTAAAATAGAATGATTTTAGAAGTGATTTTTTTAATAATAATATTTAATATATTTAATCTTATTAAACCATCTTTGACAAAATGGTTATGACTATATCTTAGAAGAACATCAAATAAAATCGTAATTAATTTTAAATTAACTTCAAACAAAACCCCTAATCAATTACAACCTTATTTAGTGATTTTTCAAGATGTAGTTAGAATTATTTTATCGATATTATTTTAACAATATAGAGTATATCAAAAATAAATTCTTGATGTGTTCCCAATAACCTAATCTTTCTTTTAAACAAAACCCCTAACCAATTACAATCTTGTTTAATGATCTTTCAAGGTGTAGTTAAAACTGTTTTGTTGAGATTATTTTAATAATATCAAGTGTGTCAAAAACAGATTCTTGATATATTCCTGGTAATCTATTTTTTCTTTCAATTTTTTATATTTTTTTTATATCACATTAGCTTATCTTAAACCATTATATCTTAAATCTTATATTTTACATCATTGAATTTTCATGAAATTTTAAATTGAGTTTTGTACTTGCTAGTTAACATGAAGAGAGATATGAAGTTTACAACCACAGTTATTTCCAGTTGATTTTGTACTAAGCTATGCTACTATCCTAATATTTTTCTAATACATATTACTTTCCCAAAACTTTTATTAAGTGTTAAAATGATAAAAACCAAAAAACCTCTATGCATTTTTTGGATGATCAACCACTAATAAAATTAAGCTCTTAACATCCTGGCTCCAACCTAATATCTGGTTCGAGTGCCATCAAAATGCGGTTAGAGGAGTGCTACTCTGTACTTCCAAGCATGTAACTACATTCTCAGTGCGGTTTTACATTTCATTCATTCTTTTACTATTTTAGCAGTTGACAGTAGTCTCAATGATTGCATTATTTTCGTTCTGCACATTCAAATATTTGATTTTCTAAACTCGTGCTATGAACAAGCCTGCTGTTTGGTGCCTGTTTAAGGATCAATTTGTATAAAAATGATCAGAGTTCCCCTAACTTTTGACGGGAAAGTCTCGATCAATTAAGCAAAGAAATCAAAGTCTCTGAACCTTTAGCAAGAACCATGAATTGCAATTCTCATCGCATGAAGTTATGCATGCAAACTCGTGAAAAAACTCATCTCGTTGCATGAAACACTAATGCCAAAAACTGAGATACAAAACGTGGATCTCACAGCTTATTAAAAGAGTGGTTGAAAAGCATAAAAACAAGAGACTGCATATAAATGCTTGGAAAGTAGTCAAATTTAGAGCTTCCAAGGATTCCTTAAAGCTCTTCTTCCTTTCCCTTCATCACCTTTACGCTCTTGATCTTCTTTTCTAGCTTCCACTTCTTGTTCCTCTGGTTGTTCCTCCTCTCCTTCACGTCTTTCCCTTTCCTTAGCCCTTTCTTCTTCTTTCCAGCGTCGCTTTTGCCTTTCTTCTTCTTGTCTCCTTGCCTCTTCATGCTCCCTCCTGGGGGTCTCTTCTCGTTGTCTTCGCTTCTCTTGTCGCTTCTTTTTTTCTTCTCTTCTCCTAGCCTCTTCTTGCTGCTGCTCCTCTTCTCTCCTCTGTTTTTCTTCCTCTTCTTGTCGTTCCCTCTCCGCTTCTTCCTGTTCTCTTCTCTCCTCTTCCACCCTTTTCCTCTCCTCCTCCTCTCTTTTCCTAGCCTCCTCCCTCCTCTGTTTTTCTTCCTCTTCCTGTCGTTCCCTCTCCGCTTCTTCTCTTTTCCTAGCCTCCTCTTCCTCCTCCTCCCTCCTCTGTTTTTCTTCCTCCTCTTGTCGTTCCCTCTCCGCTTCTTCCTGTTCTCTTCTCTCCTCTTCTTCTCTCTTCCTAGCCTCCTCTTCCTCCCTTTCCCTCTCCTCCTCCGCTTCTCTTTTCCTAGCCTCCTCTTCCTCCTCCTCCCTCCTCTGTTTTTCTTCCTCTTCTTGTCGTTCCCTCTCCGCTTCTTCTTGTTCTCTTCTCTCCTCTTCTTCTCTCTTCCTAGCCTCCTCTTCCTCCCTTTCCCTCTCTTCCTCCTCTTCTCTTTTCCTAGCCTCCTCTTCCTGCTTTTCCTTTTCAAATTCTTCCTTCATTTTATTCTCCTCTATCTCAGCACAAGAAGTGCAATCCAATATGAGCGCTTCTTCCTGAGCATTTAAAAGCTGATCCATTGTGGTGTTAGTAACAT
>Ga0325401_1005044_pt1 | contig 12550 bp, 10 predicted proteins | sample PopdelMetagenome_FD_205666 | JGI IMG/M metagenome (GOLD analysis project Ga0325401, IMG submission 205666) | Populus deltoides microbial communities from Bellville, Georgia, United States - Xylem-PdKOR-R2 | ecosystem: Host-associated > Plants > Phyllosphere > Stem > Wood/Secondary xylem | place...
ATGCACATTCCAATTTTCTTACCACCTATTGACGCTTCTATCCTTGCAGTATCGGACTTGGGACTCTACTTTCTGGTTCTAGGATCATCTCTGATGGCATGCTACAGGCTGCAGCTGAATGGTATTTTTTTTACATATCCTTTCTGCAGTAGGTCGACTGAAGCATTTTCTACAACTTGTGAAATTTTTAATAGTTCATCATCCATAGACAATTCAAGAATTTATAGATATTTTGGATTAAATATGTTGGTGTTGCTTTTCCAAGAAATTTAAATAGACTACGATATAACCAGGAAAACAAATTAATAATGTACTGTTTGTGTTAAGAATCACTAAGAAAGATGCTTCATTTTACTTTTATTTTTTTGGCAATTATGTTTCAATATTGATTATCTAACTTCAAGTTGAAAATTACAGCCTAGCTGAATATATGGCAGAGGAAGAGGTTCTAAACGGAATCATATACCCTTCAACATCTAGGTACTTACTTTTATCTCTTCAATTTTCTATCCAGTGAGCTGAAAAAGCTTTGCAATCTAAAGGTTGTGTGTATGTTCCTGACTTCATAGCTTCGTACATATTTGCAGAATACGAGATATAACAAAGGAAGTGGCTGCAGCTGTGGTGAAGGAAGCCATAAAAGAGGATCTTGCAGAAGGATACCGTGAAATGGACGCTAGGGAGCTCCAGAAACTCAGCCAGGTGTGTTTACTATTTGTTTGAAAACCCTTTATTATAGCACTAGCATGATACCTGAAGTTGAAGTTGCCCTTCTTGTTTGCATACTTATGGATGATCTAGTTATTAAATTATGAGGATTTTTTACCTGAACCTGTACTCTTGGGACTCAAGTCAGGTTTTTTATTTTTTGCACTTGAATGGCCACAAAAAGATCCATATCCAACTAGTTTGGGATCGAGGCTTAGTTGTGGTATCTGAAAATTGAAATGATGTGGATGCGTAATATTTGAGAACAGCATTGGTTTCTCATTGATTATTGAATTTTTTAATTACATTGTCACCCTTATTCCCAATACCTGCAATGGAATGCGAACGATTGCTTGACATTGAAAGGTCAACTTGTCCTTGAAATGAGTGGTAGGTGTGTTGTAGTCTAGATGAGAAAGTCAAATATGATTAAGTTTAGCGGGTGCATTTGGGATGCTTACTTCTGTTTTCATCTTGGCTGATACAAGCAATTGAGAATTTTAGGCTAACTCATTCCACCCTAATTTGATTCTAAAGAAACAGAACCTAAATAGCATTGGAAGTTGAAACCTTTTTTCATCAGTAATTCTGATCTTTTGGTGATCTGGACTGCATGGTTCCTGATTCTCATGCTTATTCATGCGAGGCCAATTCTAGACAGTTTTCAATTTGACACTCCCACCTGATTTACAGGAGGAAATTGTAAAATATGTGAAGAACAACATGTGGAGTCCGGATTACCCAACACTGGTCTATAAGAGGGACTGAAACCTGAGAGATACGCACCAAATTTGTCATCAAGCCTTGCCAGCAGGAGAAAAGTGGGGTTCAAACATGTTGTCAACGATTTTTACGTTGCAGCTTGGCAAGGGCATTTTATGTTTTCCACTCCATTAGATTGTTGATTAGTTGGCTCTTATAAAGGGCTCACATTTCAGTTTTCTGTGATCTCCTCAGTGGTGTTTTTGTGCTCCTTAGCTCCCTGCCTGTACAAGCCCAGCCAGCTGAAATCTCTTAAAATGGATGTGAATCTGAGCTTGCTACGCGTTCCGTGTAAAACTATGCTTTAGTGGTGGCTTGTAATTATTATATGTATGCATGAGCTCAAGCAACTGTAAAATTTTTTGTTTAAATTTGTAATGCATATGATGCAGATAGTCCGAATGCTTTCATCATTGAGTTGTGATTGCAGCTCAAAACTTCGAGCTGTGTGCTTGTTTATTTGCCCCGTGGCTTCTTGAAAAAGTTGTTTTCTTCCTAATTAAATATCATAAAAAACAACTGCTCGAGAACAATAAAGTCACTGCATACATAGTAATAGAAGAAAAGGCACCGGATCATGCAAGAAAAAGTCATCTGGTGCTATTGCGGAATCATGTCGGATATAACGGTAGAATTTGAGATTTTGTTTTTTTGAACTGAAGATTATTACCGAAGTGAGCTCTCATACCGTGTTAAAACGCATAGTTATTATAACTGTCTTGGTGCCTCATTTACTTGGGGTTAGGTAAATTTTAAAACAATATTATTTTGAATAAAAATTAAAAAAATAAAATGACTTGGTTAGGTCTAGTTCGGTTGGTTAGGCTCACTTAGATTAATTGCAAGCCTTTACACCTGGTGGTCCTCTTCGGGTTGGTTGGGTTCACTTGGTTTAATGCTAGTCTAGCCTAGACTGCTGAGTGATAAATTTAACTCAAATTAAAAAGTTGATAACTATGGTTAAATGGATAACAAAAGATGCTTTTTTTTTTCTTCGTTAAGTTCAATAAAATAAAAGAAAAGGAAAAACTCATTTGATGCAGAGGCTCAATTTGGGTCGTGGTTATTAGCAGTTGCCACGGTGTAATTCAATTAAATAGTGGTATGTGATGTAAAAGTTTCTTAATCAATTTAAAGTTTGACCTAATCAAGAGTTGATACGATTAAAGTGTCGAGAACATTCCAAAGTGTGGAATATAAAAATGAACTTTCTTAATATTTATTTTTTTGGGGCGGAAACAACAATGGGCCCTATAAATGCCTGTTTGTATTGTGATTGATACATAATGTATTTTTAAAATTAATTTTATTTGAAAATATATTTATATGATTTATTTATTTATTTTTAATACCTGCACATTAAAATCATTAAAAAATAAATAATTAAATATTTTTTTAAGCTAAACACAATTTCAAAAATTAGACCATACATTTGCAGGTTCAGCCCATCAAACTGGAATAGACCGGACCGTGGATGCTTAGGATTTAAAATTCCAATCCCGAGGAAAGTAACCGCTCGGGCTTCCTGAATGAGTTTGCTTCTATGTATTATATTGTTTTGAATATGAATAATCAATCAAGTTCCAAGAACTATGTTTGATAGTTAAGAAAATTTATTTTATTTTCCAGTGTTTTTAATTAGAGCTATAGAGTCATCATCAAATTAAAATAGGAGTAATTTTGGAAATCGTTTGAGGAAAAAATTCAATGTGCACTGACATATAAATTGATTTGAAATTTAGCATCATTCATTTTTTTTTCAATTTTATCATATTATTTGTCATATGACGTATTATATTGACGTGTTATATTGTTTTGAATATTATATTATGATATTATTTACTGATTATGTCAAATTTGATTCTCAAACTTTTGATTGTTATATATATTGTTTTGAATATTTATTTTTCAATTTTATCTCTTAAAATTTAATTTTTATATTAACTTTGGTCCTTATTTTTATAATTATTATTTGTTTTTTCCTTATCATTTTCTTATTGAAATTTTTTATATATCAAATTTAGTCCTCATTCTTTTAATTGTTACTTATTTTATTTGAATAATTTATAAAATATTAATTATTATTATTTTAATTTCTTCATCTTTCATTTTTATTTTATTTTTTAGATTTGATTTCTATTATTTTGATTATTATTTATTTTATTTGAGATAATTTATGAAATTATATTTTTTTTTCAATTTCATCCTCATTCAACCTTTTAATTTGTAAGATTTGTTTCTCGTTATTTTAATAAATTTGAGAAAATAAAACATTAATAAGTTATTTTCCAGCTCATTTTCCATGACATAACCAAATACTGAAAAATGTTTTCTAATTTATTTTTCATTACACTACCAAACATAAAAAAATAATTCACTTTCTTGAAATTCACTTTTCTATAATTAACTTTTCAAAAGAAAACTACCTTCCAACAAACAAACCAGCCTATGAAAACTGAACATAATCTCAAAGTACAAAAATTCACAGTTATAAGACTTTATCAAAGGATGAACACAGTTCATAGGATTGGATAATTTAATTAAAGTTAATCTAATTTCAAAAAAATCACTAAAATGATTATTTCAAGTAAAAAACTAGGTTTTTTCACTAATTCAAGCATAAAACAAGTCTTATTAAAGTCCCTTTAATAATGCGGTTCAACATGTTTTTTAAGTTATTTTTCATTTAAAAATATTATTTTTAAAGTATTTTTTTTTATAATTTTAATGTACTGATATTAAAAATAAAAAAATTTTAAAAATATCATTCTAATATATTTTTAATTAAAAAATATTTTTATAAAAACAGTGTCTACTATATTATGTGTATAATAGTTTTCAAAATAACTTTTAACTTGAGAATATATCTCTTTTATAATATAGTAACATATCAAAACCATCAAGTATTAAAAATCAATAAATATTTTTAAAAAATTAATTTATTATTTTTTTTAAAAATAAAATATTAAAAAAACATTTAAAAACAAAAACAAAAATAAAAAACGATACCAAACACCATCTAACGTGAAAAATAGCATCATAATTTATTCTCAAATAATAAATAAATAAATGAATAAATAATTAAAAATCTCAGCAAAAATGAGTGGATGCTTACAACTACAAGGAAAACGGCTTTATTTCTGCAATTATCTAAAACAATTATGTAAAACAAAAGTGGTCCACAACTTTGGCAACGTTCAAAATTCAAAAGAACTCGAACGCGTGACAGTAAAATCATAAAAGCCAAGCCAAAGGAGCCAAGTAGCCACCAGAAAAAGAGTCAAGTCACCGGCATACACACTGACATTTCTAACAAAACAGGCATCTCAAAGCCAAACGTTTCTTCGTTGAAACTTCTCTGAACTTGTTCTAGAAAAACAAAATTTTGAGCTTATTTTAGGGTTTTTTTTTTTGAAAATTTTCAAAGATGACAACCATGGAGAGCTTGATAGGGTTAGTAAATAGAATCCAGAGAGCTTGTACAGTTCTCGGAGACTACGGTGGCGTTGATAACGCTTTCTCTTCCCTTTGGGAAGCTCTTCCCTCAGTTGCCGTCGTTGGTGGACAGGTAACAAGGCCCTCTTTCTTTTCTTTTGTTTTCTTTTCAACTAAAGACAGAGTTTGAAACTTCTTCTAGCTAGAAAGATATCTGAGAGAATTTTTGGGAGATTTTTCAGAGATAAAAATAAAATATTTATAAAATTTTGATTTGATTTTGGATGTCGAGAGCAGAGTTCAGGAAAATCTTCAGTCTTGGAAAGCATTGTCGGTCGAGACTTTCTTCCCAGAGGATCAGGTTTGTGCCTTTTTTTGTCCCTTTTATTTTTATGAGTGTTTTTTTGGTGTAAAAGATGTTTGATCATGGGTTGTTTATTTATTTATTTATTTGATGAATCTTAATTGCAGGGATTGTGACAAGGAGGCCTCTGGTACTGCAGCTGCATAAGACTGAAGATGGGTCACAAGAGTATGCTGAGTTTCTTCATCTCCCGAAAAGACGATTCAGTGATTTTGGTATTTTTTAAGTCCTATTATTGCTTGAATTCTACTTATTTTCTTGTCAATTTGATAAAATTGTTGCTGATTTTTTTTTTAATGTGCAGCTGTGGTGCGAAAAGAAATTCAGGATGAAACTGATAGAATCACTGGGAAAACCAAACAAATTTCTCCTGTTCCTATCCATCTCAGCATCTATTCTCCAAATGGCGCGTGATTAATTTATTTTCAATTTTATTTGATCTTGAACACGTGGATTAGTTGTCAACTGTGCTGTTTTCTTAAGTTGTCTGTCTTGCACCAATGTTATGCTCAAGATCTGAACTTATGTTTACTTGGTCTGCTTTGTTTTGCAGTTGTCAACTTAACCCTGATCGATTTACCTGGTTTAACAAAAGTTGCTGTTGGTATGTTTTTGCTTTAATCGGTGATCTTGTATTCATGTTTGCACATGTTTTGGTTTTATCTATTAGTGTTGAATGGTAACAAATATTTTAATCTTCAGAGGGACAGCCTGAAAGTATTGTTCAGGACATCGAGACTATGGTCCGCACTTATGTTGAGAAGGTAATGATGCCTTGCATTTCATTTTTAAACTGGGAAATGGTGGTCATTTGGGCGATTTTTGTTATGTTTCAACACAATATGCTTAAATTGTCTTGATATTTTAAACGTGGCCGCATCATTCTAGCTTGTCTTCTATATTAGATGTTTTATATCTGTAGTCTTTTATGTCCCAAGGGACTGATGGAACTTTCTAAAGTAGGATGCATCCATAACATTTTGACATTTCGTGCTGGAATTTAAGCGTTAAATGAAATGGCCTGGTTTAAAAATGAGTGTCGAACATGTGCCTGAGCGGTTCAACACTTTACTTTTGATTCTACAATGAATTGCATAGATGCGTGATAGAGATAAGAAATGCACAATGTTTCTTGTATCCAAATGAGATCTTTCCTTATGCATGTTTTTATGTTCTAACCGATCAAACTAAACATGTTGATGAAATGGCCTGGTTCGAAAATGTGTGTTGAACAGGTGCCTGAGAAGTTTAAGACTTCTGTTCTGTAATGAATTGCATGGATGTGTGATAGAGATAAAAAATGCACAATGTTTCTTGTATCCAAATGATATCTTTCCTTGTGCATGTTTTATGTTCTAACCGATCAAACTAAATGTTTGCAGCCGAATTGTATTATACTTGCTATATCTCCAGCCAATCAAGATATAGCAACTTCAGATGCCATCAAGCTTGCTAGGGAAGTGGATCCCTCAGGTATTTTATCGCATATAGCTGAGTGCCCGAGCTATAATTTACAGGAAACATTTTGTTACTTGGTTTAGGGTTCCCTTACCTATTCTTGTTCATCACTTTGCCCAGGTGAACGAACCTTTGGGGTGCTGACTAAGTTGGATTTGATGGACAAAGGGACCAACGCCTTAGATGTAACCCCTCCTCTCTCTCTCTCTCTCACACACACACACACACACACACGCACAACTCGGGCACATAGATGCCCTTGCTCACACCCTCAAACACACACCTTCCTTGTAATTTCTATATCAAAATCCAATGAAATTGCTTATTTCATAATTAAGAATTAAAAATATTTTTTCTTTTTGTACTTAAGGTTATTGAAGGAAGATCTTATCGGCTGCAGCATCCTTGGGTTGGAATTGTGAACCGATCCCAAGCTGACATTAATAAGAATGTTGACATGATTGTGGCAAGGCGCAAGGAGCGCGAGTATTTTGCAACTAGTCCTGATTATGGGCATTTAGCCAATAAAATGGGTTCAGAATATCTGGCAAAACTTCTCTCAAAGGTTTGATATTCCACATGCTGTATTGACTCCAGGATTTCTTTTTTTCCAAAACATAAAGAAATAAATTAAAATCATGGCATCATTTTAATGGCATGACCTTGGTTTCAGCACTTGGAGTCTGCAATTAGGGCTCGCATACCGAGTATCACATCGTTGATTAACAAAACCATTGATGAGCTTGAATCAGAGATGGACCATCTGGGTAGACCTATTGCTGTTGATGCTGGGGTGAGTAGCCTATTTCTTCCCTAGTCATTCCTGGCCAACCCTCTTTTTATTCCTCATGTATGGCTGATGTTTTGTGCTTTAGGCTCAATTATACACCATATTGGAACTTTGCCGTGCATTTGACAAGGTATTCAAGGAGCATCTGGATGGAGGGTAATCATTTTCTACTCTTTTACCTATACTCTAAAAATATAACCTTTGATTCGGAAAGTTCTAACCCAACCCCTCCCCCCAAAAGATGATATCTATCTATTGAAATTGTACATTATTGAATTTATTTCCTTTTCCCAACTTTATATTAAAAGAATTTGAATTCCCAATTATTTCAAGTTGGATGAGTGCAACATTGGAAATTACAATGTTCCCAGTAATTCATGATAACTATTCCCTGAAAGGAGGTTGTTGCCTGACCTTTTATGTCACTAGTTTTCATGATATTTATATACTTTAAGAAAAGTCCTTTCTGCGAGTGATTCAGTTTCTTCTGATTTCTAAACCCTAATGAACTAGTTGGGATCAGAAAGATTTGCACTTGCCTCCTACTGTTTGAGCCCCAGTAATTGATTTTTTTGTGGATGAACCACTGTGCACTCTGCTTTACATGTATGTATGGCTTATAAATTTTCCAAACTAACAAGACTAAAGACATAATTTTTTTAAAAAAATCAATTAGAATAAAATTTCTTAGTCCCTTCACATCTTTAGAAGAATTGGTTAATTTCTCTCCCTTGGTACAATGATGTAGTGTTAAATGTTCTAACGAGACCTTCGGATTTTTTATTCTAGGCGACCTGGAGGTGACCGGATTTATGGAGTTTTTGATAATCAACTCCCTGCTGCTTTGAGGAAGCTGCCATTTGATCGACATCTCTCTCTGCAGAATGTGAGGAGGGTGGTCTCAGAGGCAGATGGTTATCAGCCGCATTTGATTGCACCAGAGCAAGGATACCGTCGTCTAATTGAGAGCGCACTGAATTATTTTAGGGGGCCAGCCGAAGCCTCTGCAGATGCTGTGGGTAGTCTAACTTTCTGTATTTACCTTCTGTTAGGTTTACATTAAATTTCTTCAAATGTATCGGGAAGAGATAAAATCTTTCATGGAGATTTCACCATTTCCTTTAGCTGACGTGGAAATTGTTATTTAGGTCCACTTTGTCTTAAAAGAGCTTGTCAGAAAGTCAATTGCAGAAACTCAGGTATAATTTTCATTTTTTCCTATCTTTGGCTGTTTTTTAATTAATATTATCAAGTACCAATGTTGCATTGATCAGCAAGAGCATTAATCTTCAATATGAAACAGGAATTGAGGCGTTTTCCTTCCCTGCAAGCTGAATTGGCTGCTGCTGCTAATGAAGCGTTGGAGAGATTCCGAGAGGATAGTAAGAAGACAGTTATTCGATTAGTGGATATGGAATCTTCATACTTGACTGTGGATTTCTTTCGAAGGCTTCCACAGGAAGTGGAAAATAAAGGAGGAAATCCAGCTATTCCAGCTAATCCAGCTTCCTCAACCGTGGACCGATATTCAGAGATGCACTTCAGGAGGATTGGGTCAAATGTGTCCTCTTATGTCGGTATGGTGTCTGAGACACTTAAGAACACAATTCCCAAGGCCGTGGTGCATTGCCAAGTTAAAGAAGCCAAACAATCATTGCTAAATTACTTCTACACACAAATTGGGAAGAAAGAGGTACTCTTATCCCTGTATTTTTGTATGAATCATAGCATCAAATTCATGCATTCATGTTAGATTCATGGCTGCTTAGATTTTGTATTTTGGCCACTGGCAATTTCATTACTTGGCCCAAGCACGTGATTGCTTTCTTTGACAGCCACTAATTTTCACACGCTTTTCAGGGTAAGCAGCTTTCACAGTTGTTGGATGAAGACCCTGCATTGATGGAAAGAAGACAACAGTGTGCAAAGCGGCTTGAATTATACAAGGCAGCGAGGGATGAGGTTGATTCTGTATCGTGGGCTCGATAGAGAGTGGATTTATGTATGAAATAGCTTGTACTATAGTCACTTAAACTGACGATCCAGACTCATGGCGGGTGAAATTCTTTTTCTGGTTGCTTATATTGTTTTTCACCCATGTTTAGATTCTTTATAGTGTTGGTGGGGCTGGGATGAACTTCGGTTATGCTTGGTGGTTGTAGTAGATACATGTGATGGTTTTACATCTGGAAACTTGTAGGCTTCCTGGTGTAATGTATTATTTGATTGCTTAATTTTTTTTTTTTGTGTTCTCTCATGGTCACCTTGCTTTACCAGCCACTCAGCTTGATCTCCCTGGGTTTCATTGTTTGTGTTTAATAGAGTTTCACAAGCCAGTCTTTTGTGTTACGTTATTTGATCATTTCATTTGAAATACAATGGAGCAAAAATCCAATATGCTATAGCTCTACTTTCATTAGGTCAAGGTGTTATGCAGCCAATGCAGCCATACATAACTAGCTCCTGGGGTTACATAATGCTTCGCCCCTTGATTTATCACACGAGTCGCGTTGTATCACTGTTTCTATTTGGTGGTTGTGGTTGCCTCTGCCTTTATCTCCATTTCTTCTAATTCTGTCCACAGCTTTGGGTCGTCAAAATCCGCTATAACAAAAACAGCTCCAGCTTCTATCAATAACTGCTCAGGGTTCCTTGTACCTAAACCCACTACTGGCATCCCAGCACCCATCCCTGCTTTTATCCCTGAAACAGAGTCCTGGCAAAGCAAAATTTACAACAGAGGGGGAACCTGATATCAAATATTCTTCCAACAAGTGTCTTATGCACAGCACGCAGCAAGCCCGCAGTTATAGGTAAAGAGGCAAACCTCGAACACAAAGGCATGCTTATGAGAAATGTCAAGTTCTTGGAGGGCTTTCAGATAGGGGTCAGGAAATGGTTTTACGCGGTCACATTCACTCGCAAGAACAAGAATTTCGAAGAAATCTGACAGGCCTAACATGGATATTAAAAGCTCAGCATTTGATCTTGGAGCATTAGTAACAGCAGCTCTTCTCAAACCGCGATCCTCAATCCATTTGCACAACTTTTGCAAGCCCTTCATAGGCTGTAATTGTTCCGATGCCAATCTGTACATTAATTTCAATCAATTCAAGTCCCACTTGAGGCAAGGAAAGAGAACTTTTGAACTTGTAATAATAGAAAAGAAGATTATACTATAAAGTTACCTTCGAAACAATGCTTCTTTATCTTCCAAGAACTGGCGGGATCTTTGGATTTCCCAATCAGGAAGGAGGATTTCGCGTAGTTCTTCATTATGCTTACCACTAATATTTTTGATGAAGAATTCCTCGGTGATGGGAGTTCCTCCATTGAAACCTATCTGTGTGGTGAGGGAATGGAACACCATTGGCCCCATTTTAAGTCATCCTGCTAAATTTTCTTTTGCAGAACACATAAATGAGAATATTATAAATCAAAAGAAGGAAAATGACTAACTTCTTGAAGCATGTCGCGAAAAGCATAAAAATGGAGAGGATCTGAATCACATAATGTTCCATCAATGTCGAAAAGTATTGCTTCCAAAGGAGCAACAGAGGCCAGAGAACTTCCACCGCTATCATAATACGAGGCAATAAAAAAATTAGGCCAGAAAAATGCAGGGAGACAGTGAAATAAGAGAGAGACAGAAAAAAACCTGTGGATTGGTCGAGCATTCGATGAAATGGATGACATGCGGGGAAAATCTTTGAAGCGGTTTGGTTGGTACATTGTAGTTTTGTGGAGATGGGCAGAAACGAGGGTGTGGTGGTGGTGGTGAGGAGGAGGAGGAGGAAGCTGAATGGAAGCAAAGGATATCATGCTTGAGCAGTAGTATGTCTGGTTTTGCTAGGAATGAGAGATAGGAAACAAAATCAGAGAGGAAGTTTCAGAGCGAATGAGATATGCGAATCATTGAATGGTTTGGTCTGATTCTTTACATTCTTTGGTTGGTTGTAATGTCCGTACATGTCCATTTTACAGTTGTCAAAGTCAGTTCGGCTTATCATGTTGACTATGGTTAAGTTTTTAATTAAATTAATTAGGATATTAATTTCGTTCAAAACCTAATTTAGTTCATTCTGATTAAGAGCTGATTGGTCAAAAGGTTGATTTTAGAATAAAAAATAAAAATAAATTATTTTTGTTAATACTTAAACCTTTATCCTCCTTTATAAATTTGAAAAGTTCTTAAAACCTACACATGTAATATGATTTAGTTTTATTATATATTATTTTTAATTGATTAACTAGGTTAATCCACTTATTCAATGAAAAAAAAAAAAAGAGAAGAAGAAAAGAAAAACGTCTGGACTCATTCATTGGGTCTGGAAGCAGACTATAAAGCCCAATTCAGGCAAACTCAGCCCAAAGAAGAGAAGATGCTGGGCCACTAGCATCGAAAGGGTGGACTTAGAGTATGATTGCCATCAGGATGGGAAGGAAGATAGTGTTCATAAATCCTGAAGAGAATGGACGAAGAATATAAAACCCCCTAAAAATGGTTTGTTTGCATCTCTTGATTTCAAAAAAGAGTGAAGATGAGTGGGGCTTTTTTTCTCTCGAAGCTATTGCAGATTTCTTCAACCAACATTCTTCTCAAAACCTCTAATCTTTTCAAATGTAACCTTCTTTCTCTCTTCTTCTGAGATGGCTTGAATTTTGGATAATCAAGAACTAAAGATTGGATTTTGAGCTGAATTTGGTGTGATTGCTTGCTTTCGTAAGAGCCCTTTTAATTTTTTTTTCTTTTTGCATCTGGATGACTGATTAATGGCTAGAGCTAACAAGACTGTTACATTCTTCGCGATTTATAGGATTCGCCTCTTCCCAAATACAGATATGGAGTTCTATGTGCTAGAGCTAGAGCTCGCCGGAATTGAATCGTGCTTTTGTTGCTCATTCTAAGTTTTCAACCTGCTGGTAGAATTGCAATGCAGAATGAAGTTTAAATCTCTGTAAGAGCAGAATTCCATTGCCTTGGGGTTTCAACAAGCTATGGTTAGTTACATTCGTTTTAAGACAGAGAGAAG
>Ga0325401_1005048_pt1 | contig 12544 bp, 5 predicted proteins | sample PopdelMetagenome_FD_205666 | JGI IMG/M metagenome (GOLD analysis project Ga0325401, IMG submission 205666) | Populus deltoides microbial communities from Bellville, Georgia, United States - Xylem-PdKOR-R2 | ecosystem: Host-associated > Plants > Phyllosphere > Stem > Wood/Secondary xylem | place...
GAAATAGTTAATTAGTGTTCCATATTACCTTGGGATATCCTCAGGTATGTCGATGTCAAGAATTCTTGACATCATTAGCTTTCACAACAGGAAAGCTAATCAAGTTTCATGAGTTTACCGATACCAATGTCAACCACCAATATCATTAACTATTTTTAACCTGAATAGTTAAACAAGTCCAATATTTCTCCTCCTCTATATTGGTCACGTCGATGTTAGCCAACCTGGCTAACATCATTAGCCTCCCTTATTTGGGACCGGCTAATCAAATCCAAGGGATGATTATCTATGAAAACTCATTATTTTTGTTCATTCTCTTCGAATGAACTTATAAATCAAATCTGGTTTTCCGGATCTCATTCATGTCTTTTCATCTTCTCTTTTTGGTCTCATTTATAGGCACAAGATTTATAATCTAAACTGATAACTAGAATCGTATTAACTAAGAAAGATATAGGTGTAGATTAACTACCTACTACAGAAGCTTGGCATGTGTTGCCTTGTTGTTGGTGTACTCCTCCTGCGGTTCCTCCTGAATCCATAAGTACCCATTATTATTCCATTCTAAATCACATTTCACAATATAGTAATAGAAATGGTGAAAACATTCATTTCTCTTGTACCATTATTTTGACATTTACCTTTCTATTAATATCCTTTAGGATTTTGGTTCATTAGCAGTCATAACAAACATCACTAATTCAATTTCAAATGTGGTTTATTTCTTTTTAGAAGTCAGGACATGATGCTAAACAGTTTACAAAGGGAGGGAAAATGAATTATATTCTTAGCGTGGAAAAATTTTGTCATTTTGTCAACTTGACTGAATCTGCCAGCAAGGGTGGCAGCTCAACCTCCCCTCAGATTGTTACATATATGTGGAGCTCTGGAGCTCTAAATTAAGCAAGGTGGATCGTTGGAAAGCTAACATCTCAAACTACAACTTCTATGAAAGATGATACTCCAGATTATACCTCTATATATGTCAATTCTTGGGTGCAAGTTAATTAACATAACAGCCCAAATTTTTCTCGGTTTGGGTGTTCAGTTCAGCACACAAATCATCATTTTTCATGCGTTTCTTTTCCTTTCTTAATCCATTATTACTCACAGAATTTCATCATTTTCTCACATTAACATTGACACATAAGGACATAGTTCATTTAGGGATTTGGCTTCATAAAAATATATGTAACAAGGTTGTTCATATGTTTTCAAGTATCAACATATCATAATTTTATTAAATTCAACATTGTCTCTCAATATGCATGCTTAATTAGGATCAATATATTTCTCCTCCCTTTTTATTCATATTTGGCCGAAGGTATGCAGACCTTCCCCTAGTTTCTTTATACTCTAGTTGGATCAAGAATATCACTTAGTCTTTCTCTACCTCTTCCCTACACTTATCCTTATCTTAACTTACCTAGAAAATTTCTCAAGAACTTAACCTAGGGTTGTTGTTTTCTTGTATGAAACTTACCCAAAATGTTTAAAATTGCTCTAGGAAGGTCTTAGGTTTGTTCTAGTTATGTTTTTTGCTCCTTGGAACCCCTTCTCCCTCAAATATTTTGGTTGTTCTTCTTCTATTCTCTTGCTGCTGCCAGCTCCTTCTTGACTTTCCTCTTCTCTTATCTTGTCTTTTGATGTCTAAATCTTCCCTCACCCTCCTAATTTCTTCTTCAATGGTGGATTGTATATGGTTCACCTTGTTTGTTCTTGAGAGAAAATGAAGAGGCAGTGAGTGACTCTTCTTCTCCCCTTTTCTTTCTTTTCTGCTGTTAGCTTTTCTCCTTCAAGGGCTGGTGGTTTTCTTCTCTCTCTCTTCCTTTTTTTGTTCTTTTGTTTCAAATCCCTCATTTATTCAAACCTTTTAAGTTTGGTCCTCCCCCTCTTTGTTTCTTCCATTTTAGGTCCCCAAATCTCTCTTTTCTTTTTGTGTGGGTTGTCGACTCTCTTCTTCTTCTTTATTTAATTGCTCTATTATTATTATTCTCACCATAATGATTTTTTTATAAGTGTGTTTCTCAGGGTTTTATATAGGATGATTTTGCTGAAGTTTAAAGTGTTCAAATCTAGTTGATCCTGTTTTTTCAAGGATTGTCATATAATAAGGTAGGGGTTTTGTAAAATCCCATGGTTTATAATTCCAACCTGAAGGAAAAATCCTTAAAACTGTTATTGAAGGATCATGATGAAAATATATATCTTCAATAGACAATATTTTGGAAATATTGTTTTATGATATATGCAGATTTTTTTTTTTTGAAATCTTTTTATTTTGAGATAAATCACTTTAAGAGTTATATAAAGATTGAAGCAAGGGGTTTTAAGAGTAAGATCTTCCTTTAGTTTTGGAAATCGGTTAAGAAGATTTATCTTCCTAAAAGGATTTTTGGCGTATAGTATGTAGAGTTAGAAGTAGTTTTAGAGAATTTGAAATGGAATCTACCCAAGTTTGTACATGAGAAGAATGATTTGTTTCTTCTTATTTGGTAATCATATCAATCCATGATTTAATTGGTTTTGTAGAAGAAATTATTAAAGAAAAGAGTTTTGAAGGGTGTAGGCATTTTGGAGATTCTAGTTTTTGTTGTGGGGCTTTGTCCTTGTCTCTAGATTTTGATGGCATCAAAATCTATTTTTACACGGTGTTTTGAACATTGTTTTTATAAAACCTCTCTAGCTGATTTACAATCAATACGCAAAAAAACTTTTAGTTTAATAAATCACTCTGAAATTTTTTAATACACATGACAATCGAAAGAATTTTTTTATGGTTGAATAATTTTTTTGACAATCATTCCAATATACATATGTAAATAGAAGAATATGTAAGGATACTACCATAACCTAACTCTGAAGCATTTGTTTCAACTATTTTGGGAGCTAAAGGATTGGTTATGTGTAAGTAAGGGGTTTTGTGTTTCTTTTTTTATTATTATTTTTTAACAATTTTAGAATGTTCATCAGACTATGTTACATGATTTTTTCTTAACCTATTATGCGATGGTTTTGCTAAATGGCTAATGTTTGGATACAAATCTAAAATATAGTAAAAACTCTCTAAAAATCTTTGCATCTAGTTTTTGTCAAGGATTTTATCAAGAAATTTACTGGCAAAGGTGAGGCATCTCTCTATAGTTCTGATTGTGCCTTGAAAAATATAGTGACCAAGAAAACAAATATGAGTTTAGAAAAGAAAAATCTTAGTTTTTAAAACAACTAATCCATTTTTCTATGCAAAATAGAAGAACATTTATAAATGTTGAAAATGTTGTTATAAAGAGTTTGAAAAAATAAGATCATCAATGTAAACTATGTAAAATCTTGAATATGGATTAAAAATATCATTCATAATTCTTTGAAATTCTGATGGAGCATTTTTCAATCCAAATGGCATCATATACCATTCATATTGGCCTAAAAGAACTATAAATATAGTTTTATAATGATCTTTTGGATGAATCTGTATTTTCTAAAAATCTGGTTTTATATCAAATTTTGAAAATATAAATGCAGAATGTATTTTTTTCAATAAATCTTTCTTGTTTGGAATTAAATACCTAATCCATTTCAAAGATTTATTCAAAAAAATTTGTAATTTATGACGAGTCATTATATGCCACTTTCTATTTTAAAATTTTATTTGACATAAAAAGTTGCACATGATAGGTCTGACTTTTATAGGTATTTATTTTTCATTAAAACTATCATTATATGGGACATCAACCACATGTTGTTTTCTTTTTCAAAAAGCATTTGGTAAATCAGAATAAATTTTTTTTTCTATTTTGGTTTGGAAATCTAAAATTCTTTTTTAAAAAAACAAGGTTTTGTAGTTGTTATTCTATTTTTTGTAAAAATACATCCTATTTAAGATGCATAAGCTGAGTTTTCTTTCAAGAAATCAAAATATTTATTTGATGAGTATAAATAGAACATGCTTTGATTAAATTAAGATTTATAATTTTTAGTTTTTCTAGAAATGGAAAAACAAGTACTTTGTAAAAATCATTTTGAAACTTTTCTTTCTTTGATACAATTTAAATCTGCACTTGTATCAAATAAAATGATAGTATTAATCTAAAAATCATCTGAAAAAACCAATGTAATTTTTATCAAATACCTTTTTGAAGTAATTTGAGTTAAAACATAGAGAAAATCTTCAGAAATATGCTCAATGTTTGTCAATGCATGATTTCCTAAGTCCTATTCTATATCATGATTAGAACTTGATTCTCTATCAGAATTTAAATCATTTCCTAGTTTTGTAAGAAGGAGTCGTAATATGGTAGAATCTTTTTGTTGAGCTTATTTAATGTTTCTAAGCTCAGTCTTGATGGTTTTGATTTCATATTGTAATTCTAGGATAGTAGCTAGAGGTTCGGATTTTTTTACTTTTTATTGAGGATTTTTGTAAGATTTTAAGTATTTGTACTAGTTGAAGGTAGAAGGGAATGAATTTGAACAGGTTGTGATGATTTGAGTTTATCAAAAGTATTTAAAAGTTTGTCTAGGTAGGTTTTTTGTAGTTAGGGATTATCAAGGCATCTAATGGTTTCAATGATGAATTCTTGTCTTTAGTAAAGACATTGATTTGTCTTGAAATTTGGTCAGAAGAGTCTTCTGAGTCAAAAATAAATGTTGTTAACTCATTAGTTTGTAGGGGTTCTTAAAAAGTGTTTAAAGGGTTTGTTTCAGTTTCAGAGGCTTCAATTAAAAGAGATTGGATATGATGAATAACTTCTTCTTCTAATTAAAGTTCATAGAGTTTGGTATTTACATGGTAAAATCTAGAAGTATGACCTCTTTAGCCACATTTATAACAAGTAATGGTTTTGAGATAAAATCTAGGCTTGGATTTGGAATTTCTTGTTCGTTTTTTTATTAAAAACTTTGTAGTAAGGTTTAGATTTGGTATGAAAATATTTTTTGTATTTGTGGGTTGATTATTTGTGAAGTGATTTAGAAGTTTTTAAGTAAGGCTTGGTACAGGTACTACCAAAGGTTGGTTTTTTAATGGATAGCTCAAACTGTTAATAAAAACTTCTTAACTCTTATCTGGTTCGTTTCATTTCCCATTTAAGGTGTTTTTAGAGTTTAAGATTTTGATAGATTTTGAGACCTTTCTTTTAGGCGAAACTAAAAGTTCACCATGTATTAGTTGGTTATAGGGGATAGTTTTGTTGCCAGAGGTGTTTTTAATTTTGTTTTTAACTCTTTCTCTATTAGAAGGTTAAGTAATCTAACAAGAATTTTTTTTTCTTTTTAGAAAGGCTGATTAGAGTCTTTTCAGAGCATAACACGAGTAAGAAAGGTGTTTTTGTACCATTTCAAGTCACTATGTTTTTTACACCTAATGTTTGAAAGAAGTTTGACATTCTTATCCTTTAGAAGGGATGGATCTCCTATGAAATGCAGAGAAATAGTTAGTATCAAGGTTGATACTGCATCTTAGATAGTGTTACTAGATGGCTCAAGGATTGTGTTTGGTCTTCATAGATTTGAATGGATTATAGAATTTTTGATTGTTGAGTATTAGTTAGATGTTAATCCCACCATCCTTTTAATTGACTAGAAAATCCTGTAATTAAAAGTTCAATTCCGACTTTGTTTAAGGTTCCAATCTAGGTTTTGTAAGCATTGTCAGTCATGGTCATTTAAGTTTTTTAGGATGTTGTATTCTATCATTCCATCAATGTTCTATTCATAGAGAGAAAATGCATTAAACTTATGTTGGTTAATAATGTCTTGTTCACTTTAGATTCCTATGTCTGGTGCAGCATCAATTGTTCTGGGTGTGGGATTTCTCCAACTAAGTTTATTTATTTTAGGAATTTCTTCTCGAAAGGCTTCTTCTTCAGCAAAAGTTTGGTTTTTATCATGTTCCATTGTGTTTACATGGCTTGTGGAGGTTTAAGGGTAGTTACTGATTTGGGATGTGTCAGGAGCAATTAAGATGGAAGAAGAAGCTTCAAGGTGATTGAGATGGTTCTTGATAGCTTTAAGAAAATCTTTTCTATTATTTTGAATTTGAGTTTGACTAGTTTTAGTGACTTGGTATGATTTCAAAACTTAGTATTTTAGCTTTTGTTAAATAGGTTTTGTAGTTTCAACAAGAAAAAATAAAGACTTCATTGTGTGTTTTTCTATTATAGTCAATTGTTTTCCTATGGTGTTAAGGTTTGTATTGGTGTAGTTGTTTTGTTTTATAATTTGTTTGGTATTGGTGGTATGGAGCAGCTTTGTAAGGAGCAACTTCAATTGTTTGGTTTTTAAGAGGGATTTTGAGGTTTCTCAAGAGAAAATGTTTAGATTCAATTGGAGAATTATTTGTTAGTTCCTAAATAAGGGTTTTGTTCCTTGTTGTAATGGGACAAGCATCTTTTATAAAAAGGCATGCAATATGATTTTTAAAAGTATAATATAACTCAAACCAATAAAAAAATATTATTTGTATTTTATGTAATGTAACAAAATCATAATAATTTTTTTGTATTTCTTGTCTTTGTTTTAGAAAATTAAAAAAAAAACAAAATCATTTTTTAGAGTTATGGTTACTATAGAAATCATCAACCAAATATTTTTTATTGATGATAAATTCTTTTTAAAAAAGCATTTAGTTCACTTTGAATATTCTCTATTATAGCAGAGAAAGTTTAAGAGATTGGTAAATAAGATCAATTATTTTCTAGTTTGTATATAAAAGTTTGGGTACATTTGTAGTATAATATGCATTTTAGAAACTGGTACTACAAATATCATAGGTTGATTTTCTAGAAGGGTTTGTATGGTAAGGTATATTTATGATAAAGAGGATCTTAGAGATTCTTCCTAAATTAAAAGTACTGGATGAAGATGATTCATCTGAGAATTTAGAACCTGTTGAATGTTTGTGGAAGGTTAGTTTAACCTTGCCATCATTGTATTGAGTTATTTGTTTAAATCGGACATTTAGTTGTAAGGGTTGTTGAGGTTCAGGTTAGGTTGCTCCTTCAAGGATCTAGTCTTTTGGTAAAGTTACATCTTTTTATTGGATTACTCTAGGTACAATTATGTTTGATTTTGAAATGTTTGTTTATAAAAGTAAGGTTTCATCTTTCTGAGATTGAAATTTATGTTTGGTGACGAAAACAGAGAACATAGCTTTGTAATGGATTTTGAAGATTAAAACTACTAGAATTGATCCTTTAGTCATATTGTAATTACGAGTTTTTATTTGTAGGATTATACTTTGTAGTATATTTTTGTTTTAGAGAGAGATAGTAAGATTTGGATAGCAATCAAATAAGTCAGAACCTTTACATAAAATGAATACTTTAAAGCTTAATAATGAATTTTGAAAATTATGGAATATGACATCTCTAAAGCCTACAAGGATATAAGTGTTTAAATCTTTTTGGGTAATGGGCTTTATTCCTAATTGTACAAGACCAACATAGATATATTTATAGTTTTTAGCTTTATGTTTTTGTAAGAATTTTTTGGAAAAAAGTTGGATGATTTCAAAAGGTTTTTCTTCAGTTTTAATAGTAAAATCAGTTTTAAAAGATTAAATAAAAAAGTTTGATAAATTTAATTTTTTTGAACTTTTGATATTTTTCAATCATCAATATATTTTTTCTAAAATCCTCAATGATAATTTCTTTACAATTAATAATTTTTTTGTTCTCAATAAAATAGGTAGAGGAAACTAAAAAAAAAGTTATTCTACAAAAAAAAAATATAATCCATAAAAAATTATTTAGAAAAATAGGCTTCAAATTATATGAGTTTGTTGCCCTACTTCATTTTTAATTAAAAAAATAACATAAAAAATTTAATTTACTTAATGTTTTAATATTTTAAATTTTTAATTGAAAAAAAAATATTAATTGGTGGATTTTTTTTTCATTTTTATATTGAAGAATAATTAATGCCATATCCACCGCAATTCGCACCTTTTCGCCCCTATTTATACACTAAAAACCACGATTTACCAAGTCCAAAAACTTGCAACTCCGCAAGCCCTCCGGCGCCACCGATGATATAATATTATCGGTAGTTAATTATCATACTCGAAGGAGATCGATGGAGGTCACCGGGGATAATTTACTAACACCAGAAGATTCAAATCAAATCCATGGAGACATCTTGGAGTCAATATTCAATCACGTCCCTCTCGTAGATCTCGTTCCTGCCAGTTACGTGACCAAGTCCTGGAAACTTGCAGTTTCCACTTCTCTGCAGGGAGTTGGTGGTCGTAGTCGTCGTTGCCCCAACAGAATCAAACCATGGCTCCTAATCTACACCCAGAACACGAGGTTTCCTCACTCAACAACAGCACACGCTTACGATCCACGTTCACACGTTTGGATCGAAATCCATGAGCCATCTATCAAGTTCATCTCAGCCCTCCGATCATCTCACTCCACTCTCCTCTACATGCTTTCACCTTCCAGCCTTTCTTTGTCTTATGACCCTCTCCACCTCACCTGGCACCACATCAAGGCCCCACTCATATGGAGAATCGACCCCATTGTGGCCATGGTTGGCAAACGTGTCATCATCGCCGGTGGAACCTGCGACTTCGAGGACGACCCTTTAGCAGTCGAAATGTATGACCTGGAGACTTGCAAGTGGGAAATGTGCGAGTCCATGCCTGCGATACTCAGGGAATCAGCTTCCTCCACCTGGCTCTCCATTGCAGTGAACTCCAACAAAAACAAGATGTATGTTGTGGAGAAAAGCACGGGGGTGGCTTACTCCTTCGATCCCAGCATCAAGACATGGCAAGGACCCTACCATCTGCGCCCCCCTCAGACAACAAGTACTATCTCCCACTGCTTCATTGGATTTGCCAACCATGATCGTCTGATTTTTGTTGGTATAATTGGAGATGATATCAAAAGCATAAAACTGTGGGAGGTGGATGGGGAGTCATTAGAGGTTTTCAGAGAGATTGGAGAGATGCCAAAGCAGCTGGTAGAGAGAATGAAGGTTATTAGCAGTGAAGATGATGCTGAGAATATGATATGCTTTGGTATGCCGACGCCATCCTCTATAGGTGTGAGTTTGATGGATGATCTTGTATACATATACATAAGCAGTGTTGGAGGGGCTATCATCATGTGTGAGATTAGCGGAGATGACAGTGGCGCGTGTAGCTGGACTAGCGTGAAGAATATGTCAAGGATTGATGTTGACAGATGTAAGCTAACCCAGGGAACAGTTTTGGGCTGTTCAATGGTGGGTTTGGATGATCTGGATAAGGCTCTGCGTGAGAGCAGAAATTTTAAGGTGAAGGAGACGGTTTGATTCTTACGAGAGTAATGGATTCAATCTGGATATGATGTAGGGTCATTGATTGGTCATTTCCATTTTTTTATATGGTGTAGTGTTTCTTTAATTTACTCTTTATTTTTTTAGCCATTAAATGTCTTTTATTTAATTTAGTGTGCAATATTTTTCAATTGAAAATTAATGCAATAACTTCACACTTCACTTTTTCTTTTTCTTTTTTTTAATTCACGTGAAGTATTCTGCATCAGTTTGCATATATTTCTACTAATCACCACGAGTCCTGAAATTAACAATAAGATAAAACTCTAGCGACTATCAATATTAGCAATTAGGGAAGTTAAACCTAAGATCATAAGAGAATAAATCTCTTGATTTTAAGCTCTTAACATTTTATTTTATTTTATTTTGCTTTTAATGGTGGAGGAATTTAATAGGTTGTTGAATAATATTATTACAAATATTATATATCATAGATTATAATAATAGATAGTGCTATTGGATCATTAAATTAATTTACAAGGCTTGTCCAGTTGAAGCAGTTGGTGAGCGGTTTTGTCTAGGTTGGTAATTACAGGAAGTGGCTTGTTAGGTTCCTCGTATCAAGTCAAAGAAGTTTACCGACAATATCCGTAACGACGGGTCTAATTATATTTTACAAAACTAAAATCAAGCAATGATCGATCCACCAACTTTCTTTTGACTCTTTTCTAATTAGAGTATGAATTAAAATCACAATAAAAACGAAATTAAATTAAGTGGCGACTTTTTCTCTTGTTTTTTTTTTTTTTTTGTTCGGTGGGTTTAAAATATTTTCTGAAACCAAGAACTCTTCAAAGTCGCAATTCAATGATTTTTTTTTGGTAATGATGTAAACTTTACGTCGTTGTATTTTAATTTTAATAATACAATCTTCCCGATACAGGGGTGTGTGTGTATATTGCTAAAAGAGATTCAATTATTTTCTCTCTCTTCTTTTTTTTTTTTTTTTGCAAGATATACTGTTAAAAATACTGAATATGCATGTGATATGCAAATCAAGTTGTACAATCTCATGTTGTTAATCTTACATAGTGCATCAAGTTCATGCCGGTGTATTTTTATGTTTGAAAAATGTTTTTAAAAAAATTTAAAAATTTTTTATTTTTTTCTTTGTTTTAAATTAATTATTTTTTAGTATTTTTATATTATTTTAATGCGCTGATATCAAAAATGATTTATTTTTGCGTTTCAAAAGCACTTTTGAAAAAAATTAAAAAATTTTTATTTTCTTCCTTGCTTCAAATTAATATTTTTTTGGTATTTTTAGATTATTTTGATGCGATGATATCAAAAATAATTTGTTTTTGCGTTTTAAAAGTGCTTTTGAAAAAATTTAAATTTTTTTTTTTACTTCAAATTAATATTTTTTGGTATTTTTAGATCATTTTGATGCGTTAATATGAAAAATAAGTTCTAAAAAAATAAAAAATATATATTATTTTAATACATTTCTGAATAAAAAGTAACTAATCACCCTCTCAAATATGATATGGTAAAGGGATTTTATTTTCTTTTTTCTTTTTACTTTCTAATCTTATATTTTTCTAAGAGTGATATCCTTTTTTATTAAAAAAAAAAAAAAAGTTCACACGTCAATTCATATTAAATCTTTTTCTTTGAGCTATATGGATCGCATGCATAAAATCGGCTGTGTATATATGGCCTGCAAGGCTGCAACCCTACCATTTAAATTAAAACCATCATGAGGCTACCAACATTTTCCGACTCGTCCATTTCCCACCCACCATAAATCCAGGCCCGTTTCTGAAGAAAAATGTCCAAGCCAAGCAGTGGTCCATGGTAGCCTCATCCATTGGTGATGGGTCCTTTTGAAGGAGACGTCATTAATTTCACAATGAATGATGACAAAAAAACTATATGTGTTTTCTATAAATTCAAAAAAATCAAAATAAAAAACTATATGTGTTTTCGGTAAATATAAAAAAATAAAAATAAAAACTCAAAAATTCTTTATAACTATATTTTTTTATTATTATTCACAATGAAATGATGAAAAAAAATCACAAGCCTTGATTTTAGAAATATTTTGGATTTTTTACACAGCCATTAGTTATATAATGATTGTACAGCGATACATATGTGTTTTCTATAAATTTTAAACCTTAATTACACCTGATTTCATGATAAATGGTATTCTAGTGTTTTTGTTTTTTAAAAATAGTAAAAAGTCTACTTTACCCTCGCAATCAAAAAGAAATTAATTAACTTTACCCTTGCAATCATGAAGAAATTAACCATAGACTCAAGGCTTCCTGATACTTTCAAATAACTTTTATGGTGAATCTCATAAATATGGAGGGTAATTTGTTTTCTTGTCCCAAAATAATAATTTAATTAATAAAGTTGTTGATATGTAAAAGGCGCCGTATACTTTGAACAGTGCATGCAGCGCCTCCTAGTGAGCAAACAATTTCTTCTACAGTGTCATTGGATGAACCATCGTGTCCTTTTCCACCAACTATGACGCATGTTATCAGTATGATGGTTTGTCATTGATTGGCTTTTCCTCTCCTTGTCAAAAAAATACATGATTGTTTTTTTTTTTCTGTTATTTCAATTTCAGTCCTTATTCTTTTGATTTTTAATTTTTTTTTATCTTTTTATAAAATTTTTATTTTTTTTTCAATTTAATCCTTCAATTCTAATTTGACATATTATATTTTTTCAGTTTAATCTTTATTGTTTAGATTTCTGAATTTTCTTTTTGGCCTTTTCATGAAGAAATTTTTATTTTCAATTTAGTTCTTAATTCTAATTTGTTATATATAATAATTTTTTCAATTTGGTCATTCTTCTTTTAATTTTTTATTTTCTCCTTAGTCCTTTTATCAAGGTTTTGTTGGTTTTCAATTTCATTGTTCGATCAAAGTCTATAATGTTTTTTTTTCTAATTTGATTCTTATACTTTATGTTTTTTTTCTATTGTTTTTTTTTGTTTTCAACTTAAACTTCTCATCAAAGAATTGTTCCTGCTTACTAATTTATTTTTTGTTTTGATTTTCATACTTATTCTTTTTATTGCTATTTTTTATTTTAAATCCTTTCATGTAATTAAGTATTTTTTGTTAATTTCATCCTTCAATATTTGATTTGTTAAGGGTTAGACTTCTTGATTTTTTCATGTATGGTTCTTTTGATGAAATGAATCGTGTCATGAATATTAAAAGTTATCTATTGCATAGCTTTCAAACCTGATTTG
>Ga0325401_1005052_pt1 | contig 12543 bp, 9 predicted proteins | sample PopdelMetagenome_FD_205666 | JGI IMG/M metagenome (GOLD analysis project Ga0325401, IMG submission 205666) | Populus deltoides microbial communities from Bellville, Georgia, United States - Xylem-PdKOR-R2 | ecosystem: Host-associated > Plants > Phyllosphere > Stem > Wood/Secondary xylem | place...
ACCAAGCCCACATCATCCTCGACATTGGCAACAAGCAAGGCGAGAGTGGCGAAGTAACCGATGCTAGCATTCGGATGGTGGACGCGACGCACGTGGAAGGCTTCGTGAGCACCTACCCCAAATACGTGCAAACCTACGACCCCCAGGGTCAGGTAAACATGTACTTCTACGGGGAAATCAGCAAGAAGCCGGCTAGCGTGGGCGCGTTCACAGCGGCAGGCACGCAGGCAAATACAAACTCAGCCAAGGGCAAAGGCGCGGGCTTAGTACTTAACTACCAGACTACTGCGCAGGAGAAGATCGAGTTGAAGGTGGGCCTTTCCTACACTTCCATCGCCAACGCCAAAGCTAACCTGCTGGCGGAAGCCCGCACCCTGACCTTCGACCAAGCCCGCACTGCTGCGCAAGCTACTTGGCAGCGCGAGCTAGGGAAAATTGCGGTGGAAGGCCCCGATGAGCAGAACAAAACCAAGTTCTACACGGGCCTGTTTCACGCCTTGCTAGGGCGTGGCATTGCCAGCGATGTGAACGGCGACTACCCCAAGCACGGCGGCCAAACCGGAAAGCTGGTAGCCAGCGGTCCGGGTCCTAAGCCTGAGTTCATTAATACCGACGCCATCTGGGGCGGCTATTGGAACCTGACGCAGCTCTGGGCGCTGTCGTACCCGGAATGGTACGGCAACTTCGTGAACACCCAGCTGCAAGTGTACCGCGACCGGGGCTGGTTCGGCGACGGCCTCGCCAATAGTGAGTACGTATCGGGTGTGGGGACCAACTTTGTGGGGCTAGCTATTGCCGGCGCCTACCAAGCGGGCATCCGCAACTACGATGTGAACCTAGCTTACCAAGCCGTGCGCGCCAATGAGTTGAATTGGCGCAACCGCCCCTTTGGCTCCGGCAAAATGGACGTGAAGGCCTTTACCCAGTACGGTTACGTGCCCTTCAAAGACAACTACAAAGAAGATAAAGGCGTCTGGTTCAAAACGGATTCCACGGCCGCGTACTTCTCCAATTCGCACACGCTGGAGTACAGCTTCAGCGCCTTCGCGGCCGCGCAGATGGCGAAAGGCCTAGGTAAAAAGACCGATTACGAGCAGCTCATTAAGCTTTCTGACGGCTGGAAAAAGATTCTGAATCCGCAGAACAAGCTCATGCAGCCCAAGCTAGCCGATGGCACTTTTGCGGGTAATTTCAACCCGTTTGAGCCGTGGCGCGGCTTCCAAGAAGGCAATGCCATGCAGTATACTTTCTACGTGCCGCAAAATCCCGCCGGCCTTATTGCGGCCCTAGGTCGTGAGAAGTTTAATAATCGCCTCGACAGCCTTTTCACAGCTTCGGCCAAAACGGGCTTTGGCGGCGGCAAAGAAATCGACGCGTTTGCCGGTATTAAGGCCATTTACAACCACGGCAACCAGCCCTGCTTGCACATCAGCTGGCTCTTCAACTTCTCGGGCCAACCCTGGCTCACGCAAAAGTGGACCCGCCAGATTTGCGATGAGTTCTACGGTACCGAACCCATCCACGGCTACGGCTACGGGCAGGATGAAGACCAGGGCCAGCTAGGTTCGTGGTACGTTATTACCGCCCTCGGCTTGTTCGACGTGAAGGGCTTCACGGATGGCCGGCCCATCGTGGAGCTAGGTAGCCCCCTTTTCAGTAAGTCTACCATCCAGCTCGGCAACCAGAAAAAGCTGGTTATCGAAGCCAAAAACACCTCCAAGGAAAGCGTGTACGTGCAGAGTGCGGAGCTGAATGGCAAGCCGCTCGCCAACTGCTGGCTCTACCGCGACGAGCTAATGAAGGGCGGCAAGCTGGTGTTCACGATGGGCAACCAGCCGAACAAAACCTGGGGCACCAAGACCCCGCCCCCTTCGATGCAGTAAGAGGGGCGAAGAAGCGAAGAAGTTAGCAATGGCGTTAAAACAGAGCATGAGCGCCATTGCCAGTGTATGGAGTATTCATCGGACGGAGTATAACGCAATAACCTGAACGGCCACGCAGCTAGGTAGTGAATACCTAACTGCGTGGCCGGCGTGCGTTTAACCGCTTCAGTAAGGAGCAGTGGCAGAAGCCCCTAGGTAGGTCCGCTTGCCTGGAATCAGTGCCTAGGGTGCTTTGCTATTTGTTTCGCTTGTTCTAAAAGTGTTAGAGAGTACTTGGTAAGACGAGTTGTGTCGCTTTGTGCAACGCAACATAACCAATGGCTTGATAGCGACTTGCTAAACGGCATGCTGAGATGACCTAATTCATCATGCTTTGCAGCGAAGCTGCCTTCTCGTAGGCTGCTTGTTAGAATAGGATAACTGGCTAATGGTACGATAAAGCGACTAAACCTTACTTCCTTTCCTTAGGAAAATGATATGTCATCATAAATTGTATTATTTATTAAATAAATATTGATAATTCATCTTATAAGTGTAAAAATCTGTATACATTTACCCACAAGCTCCGCTGTAAGCACTGTAGTAATAAAGCGCTAGGCGCCGCTGATAAATAGTAGTATTTCTGACTTAAACCGAGCAGGGTGCATTGCGTGCTTCCGCTGCAGGCCCCCTGCCTGAAGGTATAAATACCTATTTGTCCGCGTATTTCAGTTCCCTTTTTTCAATCCCACCATTTTCTAAAACCATGAGAAACTTCTCCAAAATTTCTCTCTTCGCACTGTTTCTCACCGGTGCGGTTTTTTCCTGTTCAAAGAACGAGCTGGATAATGCTCCGGCTTCTGCTACGTCGGTGCAGGATGGAAAGCCTACGTCGAGTACCATGCTCGATGCGCCCTCGCTTGGTTGCGTGCCTGCTAAAGCTACGGGCAGCAGTATCACGCTCAATGTATGCGCAGGAGCGAGCGGCGCCCCGGCTGGCTTCTCCGTTCAGTGGATGTTGAAATCGGAATACACAGCCAACGGGGGCTGGCCTGTCAGCAGTGAAGTAGTGGCAACATCTTCATTCTGCAAAGCTTCTTTTTCGGGAGTGCCCGGCGCCTCTGGCTACAACCTAGCTAGCAACGGCTGCATTGAAGTGACCATTGGTGACGTGTTATATGACCAGGTAGGCGCTTCGTCGCCTTGTGAAAATGTGCCATTACAGTGCGGGCAGGAATATGTATTCCGCGCCTTTGCACATAACGTACCCCAAGGGAAGGCGAAGAGCGACTTCTCTGCTCCCCAAACTTGCGCCACGCTAGCGTGCAGTGGGGAAGTTGGCTGCACCTTGACGCAGGGCTATTGGAAAAATCACGGCCCAGAAGGGTGTGCTAGTGGTAATAACACAAATGATTGGAAAGTAACTTGTCTGAACCTAGGTAGCAACCCCAACCCCTACTCAGATACACAGCTATGCACAATTCTTAACACCCCGGCAAAAGGCAACGGCCTGCTAAGCCTGGCGCACCAACTCATTGCGGCAAAACTCAACCTCGCGAATGGCGCAGATGGATCAGTTATTATGCCGAGCATTGAGGCGGCAGATGCATTGATCGGTAAGTTGGTTGTAGGCGGTGACGGCTACCTCGCTCCGAGTGTCACTGCTGCATTGACAACCGCACTGGATAATTACAACAGCGGTGCTACTGGTCCTGGCCATTGCCCCAAATAATAAGTCTATGCTTACAAGTAAAAAGGGCAGCCTAGAGGCTGCCCTTTTTACTTGTAAGCGGTAAGAATGCTTTTCTCTCCTACGCTTCTACAAATCCCGTCGCCGTGGCGGCTGCCTGCCACTGCTGCATATCGTGCTGCAAAGTGGCAATCTTACGGTCGGCCATCTGGTAGGCGTCGGCACCTAGGATGAGGTGTACGGGCGGGTTTTCGGCCTCACTGACCTCAATCAGCAGCTCAGCCGCTTTTTGTGGGTCGCCGGGCTGGTTGCCGTTGATTTGTTGTTCGTGCTGCTCTTGTGAGTCGCGCACGGCCTGGTAGGCGTTGATGGGTGTTCGGGGCTTGCCCACGGAGCCAGACGAGAGGAACTCGGTGCGGAAGTAGCCGGGGTACACCACCGTGGCATGCACGCCAAACGGCTTCACTTCGGCAGCATACGATTCGGTGAGGCCCGCCACGGCAAACTTGGTGGCGCAGTAAACGCCCCATCCAGGAAAATCACCCATGATGCCGCCCACGGAAGAGATGTTGAACACGCGCCCGGAGCCTTGCTGGCGCAGGTGCGGCGTGGCATAGCGAATCACGTTCAGCATCCCGAACACGTTCACTTCAAAGTTGTTGCGGGCTTCTTGGTCGGAGAGTTCTTCTAAAGCGCCAATCTGGCCGTAACCGGCATTGTTTACCACCACATCGAGGCCCCCTAAGGTGCTGATCGTGGTTTCGAGTGCTTGCCGCACGCTGTCCTCGTTGCCGAGGTCCATGGCTAGGGGCAAAAACTGTTCGGGGTTATGCGGCACGGCGCGCTTCAGTTCCTCCACATTGCGAGAGGTAGCCGCTACTGCGTAGCCGGCGCTTAGTAGTTGTTGAACGAGCGTCAGACCTAGGCCCTTCGAGGCGCCGGTCACGAACCATATTTTCTTGGTAGTCATCGTTGAAGTAAGGTTGTGGGTAAGTAAGCGAGTCGCTTAGGGCTAATTGGGCAAATAAATAGAGCATAGTATGGAAGGAAGGAGGTTAACAGATCAGGACAATAGCAGGCCATCCTGCTGAGCTTGTTACTCGTTGAACGATTGTCGAAACACAATATTTTGTGCTGCGCTACAGTACTAGACGAATAACGACGGCTTTTACTTAATGCCGGAGCATGAAATTATTGTTACCTGCACCGGCGCCCTCTATTCCAACATCAAGGCTCTAGCTTGCTTTAGGCATCGAAGCCAGTGGAAACGGTGAGGGGCTGCCAGGTTTGAAATTCTTGTTGGAGGGCGTCGAGTTTGCGCAAGGCGCGTTGGTGGGCGTCTTGGCCGAGGAGTAGGTTGAGGGGCGGGTTTTCCTCGGCCGCCAGTTGGATGATGGCCGCGGCGGCCTTTTCGGGGTCGCCAGCTTGGTTGCCGTTTAGCTGGAGGTACTTCTCGTGCGAAGCACGCACCGCTTGGTACGTCTCGATGGGTTGCTGCGGCAGGCGTAGCGACTCGGTGGTGAGAAAGTTCGTGCGGAAGGCGCCCGGCTCTACTACCGTAGCCTTAATGCCGAAGCTAGCTACATCTTGGGCTAGCACTTCCGTGAAGCCAATCATGGCCGCCTTGGTAGCGGCATAAATGGCCCAACCCGTTGCGCTCGAAATGCCCGCAATGGACGAGATGTTGATAATGTGCCCGGCGCCGGCCGCGCGCAGGTGCGGCAACACCTTGCGAATGACGTTTAGCGCCCCGAACACATTCACGTCGAAGGCTTGGCGGGTTTCGGCGTCGGTTAGCTCCTCGATGCTGCCGCCAATGCCATAGCCCGCGTTATTCACCACTACATCGAGGCGTCCGAACTCACTCATGGCCTGCTCGATGCCTTGTTGCACACTCGCCTCATCGGCTAGGTCAACTTGCAGGGGCAGGAAAGTGGGAGCGGTGCCCACGGCTTGCGTGAGGCTAGCTAGGTTGCGAGAAGTGGCGGCTACTTGGTGGCCTTCGCGAAGAAGACGTTTTACTAACGAAAGCCCTAGGCCTTGGGAGGCGCCGGTAATAAACCAGGTTTTGGGGTTGTTCATCGTTGCTCTGTTTGTACAGTGCAAAACTAGAGCGCCCCGCTGCCTAGGTGCTTACCCGGTTCAAACAGATACTTGCAAAAATCAAACAGTGCGTACGGCGGAGGGGGTAGCCCCTGCGCGCTTCTTGAAGAAGTTACTGAAATGGGCTGGTTCCTCGAAACCCAGCGAGTAGCTGATCTCGGCCACATTCCAGGCCGTATGTTTCAGCAGGGCGTGGGCTTCCTGCACGAGGCGGTCGGCAATGAGCTGGGTGGTGGTTTTGCCGGTTACTTCCTTCAGCGCCCGGTTCAGGTGATTGACGTGCACGGCGAGCTGAGCGGCAAAAGCGTTGGCATTGCGTAGCCGCACCTGCTGGCCCGGCAGCTCGATGGGGAATTGACGCTCTAAAAGCTCCGTAAACAATGAAGCAATACGGGTGGCGGCGTTGCTGTCGTGGTACAGGGTAGAGGCAGGTTGCAGCTTCATAGCGCTGTGTACCAGCTCAAACACGTAGGCGCGCAGCAAATCGTACTTAAAGGAGTAGTCGGAGTCGATTTCGGCGAAGATCTTCTGAAACAGCTGCGTCGTGGTAGCTAGCTGCTCGTCGTTGAGAAAATAGACGGGCTGACCACCGGGCTTAAAAACGGGTAATTCCTGCGGCAACACCGTCATGTGGCGTTGCAAGAAGGCTTCGGTGAAGATGCAGAAGTAACCAGTTTGGTTATCATCGAGCGGCTCCCAGTGGTAAGGCACCAGAGGGTTGGCAAAGAGCAGGGCGTTGCCGTTTATCTCCACCGTCTTGTCGGCGTAGTGGTACTTGTTGTGGCCCGTGACGAGCGTGATTTTGTAGAAGTCCTTGCGGCTGTAGGGCAGCGCGCACGCGTTCGGTCCCACGTAGTCATCCAGCCGAAATACGTTGAAGTGCCCAATGTCCTGTTGCAGGTTTTCGGGCATCCAATGAATCTTGTGCTTGTAAAAGTCTTCGAGGGTTTGAGTCTTCGGCATAGGTCGAAGTTACGTAAATCAAACGAGAAGGGATTATCTACTTCAGACTAGGTCTAGACTTTCACTAAGCCTAGCTCCTGTGTACATTAGACCTAACTATTGATCTTGATGATAAAATATGGGTTTCTGGAGCTTCTTGTTTGGTGATATTAAACAGACTCGCGTCGAAGATGAATATTTTGGAAGTTTATTATTGATGGATTACAACGATCCTAAAAAAGATTATTTCCAAGGCACACGGCTCTTTACGCCAATTAATAAAGAAGTAGGGTTAGCAATTAACGGCGGGTTACCAGGTCCAACAGCCGCGCAAAAAGCATTCTACCAGAAAGTGGAAGAAAGATATCGTGCATTTATACCTGGCATGCAAGAACTTATCACTGATGAGGTCAGAAACTGGAAACCTGAGTTCATCATTCAGGATTTTACACAGGAATTCTGGCCGGTTTATCTTCATATACCCGCGATTGAGAAGCCAGAACAAGAATTAGATTGGGAAATATCATTCGAAACCTTCCATGACCAGAATCATACCTTCACAATATACATGCGAGGGTTTTCACCCGATTATATTCATATAGACGGCTAGCATCCATGCCCACAACCACCATCCCCAAGAAAATCCTAGCGCGTCAGCACGAAATAACCGCGGATTTCACTCGCCTCGTGCACGCGCACGTAGATGACTTAGTCGCCGGCCGGGCCACGGAAGCTCTGGAAATTCGCGACTTTGCCAGTCAGCTTTGCATCCATCCTACGCATCTGAGCAACACGCTGAAGCTGGCGACCGGTGAAGCGCCCTGTGCCATCTACGAGCGCAAGTTGGTGGCGGTGTCCAAAGAGCTTTTGCTCGACCCGCGTTTGACGATAGGTGAGGTAGCAGCGCGGCTTACCTACGATCCGTCTAACTTCACCAAGTTCTTTAAGCACTTTGTGGGAAGCACGCCCAAGCAGTTCCGGGAAGCGGTGTGGGCTGAGCAGCGGGCTGCCGCCGCGGAACTACTCACCATTAATTCTTAACTACTCACCAGAACGGAGGCTAGCAGGTGCGCCATCTTTGCAGTGTAAATCGTAACACGCAAACACATGAGCACAACCAAAATAGCCCTCGTCACCGGTGGTAGCCGTGGCCTGGGCAAGAACATGGCCCTGAACCTAGCCCAGAAAGGTATCAGCGTCATCTTGACTTACCACACCCAGCAAGGCGAGGCCGAAAACGTGGTAGCCGAAATCAAGAACCTAGGTCAGCAAGCCGTTGCCTTGCAACTTGACGCCTCCGATGTGAAGACCTTCGGTGGGTTCTTTGAGCAAGTAAAAGCCGCCCTGCGCGACACCTTCAACACCGATAAGTTCGATTTTCTCATCAACAACGCGGGTACCGGCCTGTACGCGCCCTTCGCCGAAACCACCGAGGAGCAATTCGACCAGGCCCTGAATATTCACTTCAAGGGGCCGTTCTTTCTAACGCAGCAAGCTTTGCCCTTGCTCAACGACGGAGGCGGTATTATCAACATTTCGTCGGGCCTGACGCGCATCATCTATCCTGGCTCTTCGACATACGCCAGCCTAAAGACGGCCATGGAAACCCTGACCAAGTACCAGGCGAAGGAGCTAGCTGACCGTCGCATCCGGGTAAATATCGTGGCTCCTGGTGCCATCGAAACCGACTTTGGCGGTGGCCGCACCCGCGACAACAAGGAAATCAACGCCCACATTGCCTCCCTCACAGCCATGGGCCGCGTGGGCCTACCCGACGACATCGGTCCTGTAGTAGCCTTCCTCTGCACCGACGAGGCCCGCTGGATTGACGCCCAGCGTATTGAAGCCTCAGGCGGGCAAGGAATTTAAGGCCTTATCGTTCTGAATAAAACGAGGAAGCTAGGTAAACCATAGAAGACGGTTTACCTAGCTTCCTCGTTTTATTGGGGGCAAAAGCCAACCTAGCTTACGCAACGGCGTGTTCTAGTACGTGTTGCGAAGTATGGAGTCGGAACAGCATTCCATCATAGCTGCTCAGCTCGATGGTGCCTCCAATCTGTTCGCTCAGGGAGGTGATGAGGCGCTTGCCAAACGAGCCGCTACACTGCTGCCACTCCAGCGGGTTGATGCCAGGGCCATTGTCTTGCACTTCAAGCAACAAGCTTCCAGATGGCGCGCCGGCTTCGTGGCCCAGGTACACGCGCAAGGCGGGGTGCGCCACGTGTTCGTAGGCGTGCTTGAAGGCATTGGTGAGTAACTCATTCAAGACCAGTCCTAAAGGCATAGCTAAGTCGACATCTAACAGAGGCTCCGTCACCTGAAGGCTTAGGCTAACAGCACCGGGTGCGTAGCCGTACGCCGTCATGAGGTTCTCTACCAGATCGGGGATGTAGCGCTGCATGTCTACCGTCGTTACATTTTCGGTCTGGTAGAGGCGTTGGTGAATGAGCGACATGGCTTCCACGCGTTGTTGCCCTTCGCGCACGGCACGGGTCGCCGACTCGTCGGTGAGGCGGTTGGATTGTAGCCGCAGCAGGCTCGACACAATAGCTAGGTTATTTTTGACGCGGTGGTGCAGCTCTTTCATCAGAAGCTTTTGTCGGTGCGCCTGCTCACTTATGTGGCGGTGGTTTTCCAGAACCGTTTGATTCGTGGCGTTTAGCCGGGCATTAGTGTTCTGAATGGTGCGATACTGCCAAAGCGTGATACCTAGCAGTAAGCTCAGTATTGCCGAGCCAATGCTTAATAAGGTGAGCTGCTGTGCTTTTTGAGCGTTGGCTTCGTTGAGGTGAGTAATCTGTGCTTCTTTTTTGGCGGTAGTATAGGCAGTTTCGAGTTTAGCCACCACCTGCGTTTTCTCCAGGCTTACCAAGGAGTCTTCGCGTCTCTTCCACTCAGCTAGATGGTCGAGGGCTTGTCTATAATTGCCAGCTTCCTTATTGGCTGAATAGGCTATTTCCAAGGAGTTGAAGAGGCGGTGCGGATCGTGAAGGGAGCGGGCCAGTACTAGCGACTGATTGGCGGTAGCTAGGGCCTCTTGGTGCTTGCCTTGTTTCTGGTAAACGGAGCTCAGATTACGATAGGCGTGCTCTAGGCCTGGTAGGTACCGTTCCTGCTTATAAAGCGCAACGGCTTTTTGGAGATACTTTATTGCTTTGGGCAATTGCTGGCCCGGATCTATGAAAAGCTGAGCGTAGTCGGCGTAAGCAATAGCCAGTGTCGTAGCCGAAAGGTGATACTTCTCTTCTATTGCCATCGTACGCAGGTAGCAAGTAGCCGCCGAATCAGGCTGGTGCAAGTCGCGGAGGATGATGCCCACGCCGATATAGGCCCTGGCTAGCTCCTTTAGGTGCGGGCCTTTGCGCGCATATTGCACCGAAAGCCGTGCAAATTCTAAGGCCTTGCGCGAAAGTAACTCCACGTGTTGCGCATCGGCCATTCGTTTATAGCTGAGGGCTAGCGTGTTGTACGCAACAGACAGGCCCATGCTGCTGTTTTGGGTCTCGAATAGCGTCAGGGATTTCTGACTGGCCGCTAGGCTAGCCGAAAAATCGGCTTTGTTGCGCAGGGCGCACGCTAGCAAGTTGTATCCCAACGCTTCACCGTGCGGGTATTTGATTTGGTGGGCTGCCTCAATAATTTGCCGGCTGCGTACTTCCGCCGAGTCGTTATTGATGGACAAAAGACTTTGCGTCGCTTTGCACCATGCCTGTATTTGGCTCGTATCCAGTAAGCTAGTATAAGGCTTGCGGGCGAGTGCTACGGGCTGGGCCCAGCAGCAGGCTGGAAATAGTATAAACAGGAAAGCAATACGAGTAAAGTAACGCATATTGGAAGCTTATAAGAGAGCCCCAAGATACACCCTTCGACCGAGCGTTAGCGGCTGATACAAAAGGTTTTTATCTGAGAGAGGAGGTAAAAATATAGCGCGTTACACGCAAGATCAATATCGGAAAGCGTGGTATTTCAGCGGTAAGCAAAGAACGATTGTGGCTCCTGGCTAAGTAGTACCTTATATACGAATTCGGTGATACGTCCGAAAGAGAAGAAAATGCATAAAGAAAGGTACAAAACAAAGACAAGCTCAACCGTAATTATAAGGTAAATTATGTTCTGTACCTATCTTATTGAGCTTGGCTAATTTTTATTTTTTATCAGAATTGTTCAAGGTTACACTTTACACATACCAAAACTGGTCGTTCACTTACAAAAGTTGGCCGTTCACGCCCTTTGGTGAGCACTACAAAATCCAGTTCCGCACCTTTGGCAAGTAGTCTGCTGGCTATTACACGCTCCTATTTGCTTGACTTGGCTTTGTGATCAAAGCCAAGCTAGGCGTGAACCGGCTGCCAATACTTAGGCGAAACCACTCAACTAGTCTTTACCAGTACTTTCTATGAAGCACACGTTACTCATATTCGTGGGCTTAGCGGGCGCGCACGTCGCTGCCGGTCAAGCCACGCAAACCCCCATGGTGCTAGGGGCGGCGGGGCAGCCTTCCAAAAACAGTAGTGGGCCTAGCCTCGACTGGACGCTCGGGGAAGTGGCGGTAGCCGCCTACGAAAACCCCAAGGCCGGCCAAGTGCTGCTCGAAGGCTTCCATCGCAGTGACCTAGATCCGCTGCTCAGTCCTAAGATGGGGCCTAAGCTGACTACTGCCGAGGCCTTCCCCAACCCGTTCCGTTCCGCTCTTACGCTGAGCTTGCCCGTGAGCCCAGCGGCTACGCTAGTGCAGGTGCTGGATGTGCAAGGGCGCGTGTTGCGCAGCTTCACGCTAGCACCTGGCATTGCCACTACTCAGCTCGATCTGTCGGAGCTGCCGGTCGCTAATTACGTGCTGAGCCTACGCAATACCGTGACGCAGGAACGCTGGTCGCAGGTAGTGCAGAAAAAATAATCACAACCTTTCCCATCCTCTTCTTCTATGAAAAAACTATTACTCTCCCTTGGACTGCTTGTTGGTACTTCTTGGGCTGCCATGGCCCAGGGGCCGCAGGCCATGAACTACCAGGGTATCGCCCGCGACGAAGCTGGTAAGCTGCTGCAAAGCAAGGTTATATCCATCAGAATAAGCGTGCTGTCGGGTGGGGCGCAGGGGCCGGCGGTATACACCGAGACGCACAAAGCCTTCACGAATGCTTACGGTTCGTTCTCGTTGCCGGTAGGTCGTGGCCAAGTCGTGAAGGGCACTTTTGCCGACATCAACTGGGGTGGGGGCAACCAGTACCTGCAAGTGGAAATGGACGCCGCCGGTGGCACTAGCTACAAGCTAATGGGCTCTTCGGAGTTGCTGTCGGTACCGTATGCATTCTTTGCCGGTACGGCCGCGCGTCTTTCGGGCGAAACGTCGCTGAAGGGCCCGAAGGTAGGCGTACAAGGCACCAACGGCATTCCGTCGCAAACCTGGTCGCTGTTCGGCAATTCCCGATCAGACCCATCTACTGACAAGCTAGGTACCAGTGATTTTGTCGACTTCGTAATGGTCACCAACGACCTCGAACGTCTGCGCATCACCAAAGACGGTGACATCAATATCAAAACCAATCTGAACGTCGGCAACGACTTCCGGGTAGGGCGCGACGCCACCATCGACCGCAACGCATCGGTTGGCAACGACCTCACGGTAAAGCAAAACGTTTACCTTAACACCGTAGGCGGCTCTACTACCAGCAACGGCCCTTTCACGGTAGCTAAAACCAGCGCCACTGCCCTAACGGGTACCCTCACCGTCGACCTAGGTACGACCCTGAAGAATACGCTGAACGTAACGGGCGCCACCACGCTCGGTAGCACCCTCGGGGTAGCCGGTAACACCACCATCACGGGCAACACGACCATCAACGGTATCACCAAGTTGCAGAACATGGCCGACGCTTCCAACGTCAACAGCGGGGCCTTGGTGGTATCGGGCGGCGCGGGCATTGGCGCTGATCTATACGTAGGCAA
>Ga0325401_1005053_pt1 | contig 12543 bp, 7 predicted proteins | sample PopdelMetagenome_FD_205666 | JGI IMG/M metagenome (GOLD analysis project Ga0325401, IMG submission 205666) | Populus deltoides microbial communities from Bellville, Georgia, United States - Xylem-PdKOR-R2 | ecosystem: Host-associated > Plants > Phyllosphere > Stem > Wood/Secondary xylem | place...
AAATTTATTTTTAATTTTTCGTGACAAGTCAAATTTCTAATACGCGGGCCTTTCTTGTTTGCAGGTTTGGGATTTGGAAATCCCAGAAATAACCTCTTCCTTGAAGCATGCAGTAGTTTTTTTGCCCGCATGATGTTACGGGTCATTTTTAAAACCTATTTTTATTTTATTTTATAGAAATAAAAATAAATAATTATAACAATCTCAATTATTAAATTATTCAAAAAAATTTGTATTTTTTCAGTCAAGTTCTTTTATGTTTTATGCAATTCTTTCATCTTCACAAAACCATTATATATTTTCTTATTAAAAATATGATCGTTTGAATAAAAAACTTAAAATAAATATTTATAAAAATTTAAATGATTTAAATTTAGAAGAAAGAGTATGCATTTCCTTAATCGTAATTCCCTTTTTTTCATTCATTCATTTCTTTTATTTTATATCCTGGCAAAAATCATTTTTTTAATCAGAAATATGATTTTTTAAGTAAAAACCGAGAAAAAAAATTAAAAAACCGATTAAATCAAGAAATTAAAATAAATAACCGAAAAAACCAAACCTAGTAATTAACCTACCAGGATCTATGATTATAACAATCTCAATTATTAAATTCTTGAATAAAAATTGTATTTTTTCAGTCAAGTTCTTTTATTTTTTATGCAATTCTTTCATCTTCACAAAACCATTTATTAAAATATGATCGTATGAATAAAAAACTAAATCACTTTTATTAAATTCTTCTCATCAAGATGAAGAGCTTGATATTAAAATTAAGTTTTTAGAAATCTAAATGACTTTTTTTTTTTCACATTTACTACTAGAGAAAAGAAATTCTTATTGAGAAACGCAATATATATATATTGTTGAGAAAACATAAATACCAATGTCTTTCCAATATATAAATTAATTACCATCTTAAATCAATATATAAACCTATAATTAAACTATGATATAACCTCTGCTGTTGAGCTTTCATTTCCCCCCTAACTTAAAAATTGACAAGGCACCTGAAAATCCTACATTATTTGGTCTAATTAAGACTGCGATCTGAAGTGCATTTTTTAGCTTCAAAATCTCCAAGGCCAGTCCTTCTCGACTAGTACCAGGTCTTAGAGTGCATTGGACAAACAGAAGTATCATTCAAGTGCTCAAACACAGCTATTTGGGCTCCTGGAGATGCTTTCCAAGACTGCAGATATTGATAATACGCTTGTAAATTTGGTGTAAGAACTCTGGCATGTCTAGACTTGGGAGTGACCAGCACTAGTTTCTCCAGGAAAATTGCCCTCTCCAGGAAAAACTTCACCAGCATTAGTTCATCTTTCTGAAACTTAAATCCTGGCAGTTTGATGAACTTGAGGCAGTCGAAGGATGCGCTGTATTTCTGAAATGATTGTCGATTATGCAATTCCCAATACGGCCCACGTACGAAGCAAAAATCTTTGAGCTGCAAAGATTTATTATCAACCATCAAATTAGAGTGATTAGTTCTGTTAATATATTCCAAAAAGGTTGTGATTGGTGTTAATACAATCGACCAAGACGAGAACTCAACTCACATCGATGAATATCTTCTCCAGGCTAGGGCAATGCTTCAGGAAAGAAATAATATCATAAGGATTACAGTAAATTGCGCCTTCCATGATCAAATGAAATTCTTTCAAATTCCCAAAAAAGAATTGCATCTCCCTCAGTTTTCCTCCAATAAACTTAGGAGATAGGCCCTGAATATGTAAACCATAACATTAAGTTAATATACCAGAAATATTATATACCACTCAAAAAGAAGAACGGGATAGAAAATATATGATCAGACAATAAAAAAGACATGCATGGAAACATACCTCAAGAAAAGTACTAGTAGTGGTGAGAACTTGAATAGGGTGGAGATCATAGACAAGATTTCTCACTCGAAAAGTCTCTGTAAAGCCCTTTGAAGGTCTGAAACTGAGCATCACATCTTTCAATTGAGGGACGATGTTAAATTTGATAAAACAAACATGTCCACAATAGTGGAATGAACGTAGATTTGGTGCATCAATGTAAATCCTCAGAATCTCCTGGCAATCTCCGACCTTCAACACCTTAAACGTCTTTTGGGCAAAGATTTTCAAATGAAAAATCCTATGACAGTGTGCTAAATCTAGAGTCTCTAGGAAGAAGCAATTCTGAAATAAAGTATCTATCAATGTCGGGGTTATAATGATCTTTCTAAGAACAAGAGTGTTCAAAACATGCAGACCTTTCAACTTTGGTGGAAGATCAAGTTGACACAAAGTAAGCTTCAAAATCTTCAAGGACTGAGCTTCATAAACATCAGAATTGAGTTTAAAAGGCCATCTTCCTTCAAAAACATTTCCGCTTTGATAAAATTCCAAATCGAGTTCCTCAACACCCTTTTCAATGGATTTCCTGATCCACTTCTCGACCAATAATTCTTCTTTGTTTGGATCAAAACATAATCGAAAACTTAAGATTCTCGAGCCTGCATGGCGATCAAAAACCTTATTAACGATAGATTTAAAATCATCAGGACTACGACCCCTTGCAAAATCATTATCAAAGTCTAATCTACGATTGAAGTTCCAAGAATTCTTGAATCTCGTGGATAGAATTCCAATCTGCATAGCTTTTTTGATAGGTAAGAAAGAGAAAATCATATCAAGAACATCATCAGGAAGATCAACACTATGATCAACGTGAGTAAAACTAGTGTTAGAATGATCGAGATGATGATAACTTGAATGATACTGCCTCTTTAGTCTCTTACGTGAAATCTGTAAGAATGTTTGGCTCCCTCTTTCTGTTGAAGCCATTGAGAGAAACCCTTTCTACCTTGAACTTTCTTGTTGCTGTGATGGCTATAAATGTTAAATAAGCAAAGAAATTATAAGAGAATTTGCACCAAGCTTTTGTAATTGTTTTTGAATATGTTTTTCTGTTCAGAGGCCTTGGCTTCTACGTTAGCTCGCCCTTTCGGTCTCTTGAAACACGCTGATGTAGGCAACTAAGTAGATCACAGCACTGATGTGGCTGTGATACTATATTAGGTTACCGGGTCAGCATACAATAAAATCTTAATTAGGAGTCGTTTTCCGCGTGTAGAACTTGGAAGTGACGCAAAATTATGAGTTTTTCCTCACATTTTAGACTCATTCTTCAAGGAAGTATTAATGGCTTCCAACTTACTTTTGAATATAGGATCATTCTATGATGAAACCATGAACAACTCAAATTCAGCTTGATTTATTATTTAAAAAAATAAAATCAATCATAAAACTTCTAACATTATCTTTACAATTCATTATTTTTTAATTCACTTCTTAATAAATCAAGTTAGGTTTTATAAAAACAAATATATATATATATATATATATATATATATATATATATATATATATATATTCACACGCAAGCGCACATACAACAGTTCACGATAACCACTAATTGTTGTTTTTCTTTTTTTGTCCCAGCTTCTGAACAATGAAAGAAGGAGAAGCATTTATGATCTGTGCTGGCAAAATTTCTTTTTGGTGAAGAATATTTATGGTAAACACTTAACTTTCCGAATGGAAATCTTTAAGGACACATATAAATAAAGCAGCAGGTTGAATCTGCTAAGGTCTCAGGTCATTAGGTTAAGCTGCTCAACTCTATTAATTAGGCTTGCTTCTGTATTTTCTTATTTTATTAATTAGGCTTGCTTCTGTATTTCTTGTAGTTGGAGATTCAAATATCACAGTCCTCGTGTTTTCTGTTGTTTTTCAAGCCACCAAAGTGGCAACGTATCACAGTACAGTAGCCATGGTTAATTTCATGCTAATATAAGGTTCCAAGTTCATGCACTAGGGCAGTATAAATTCCTTCTATACAATTCAGATAATCTCCTCAGCCATCCACACATATATAATGAAAAAGATACGAAGGATGCGAAAGGTCTGTGCATTGTGTTGAGTAATCTGCATTCTCAGCGCTAAATCTTGAACACCTTAAGCTTTTTTACTAGCCTGATTGATCCACACACTCCAGACCTCGATTCTTGGCTTTGATCCAATATTTCCGAAGATCGTTTGCTTCACTAGCTAGCCTCTGTCATTTTCGATTGATCTTATTAGTATATGTTAGTGAACATAACCAAAAGCTTTTTCATAATAAAAGGAGAGAAAATGTAATTTTACCAATATTTTATAATCTCATCGATCAAAGTTTAATTATTATCTTTATTTGTCATTATCTCTTAATAATACGTACTAATTATAATAGTCCAAGTGAAAATTATTTTCCATACTTAACACAAACTCTGCATATATATGTGTAATTAACAGCAATAACTATGATAATTAAAAGAAATAAATAAAACTAGATAATTTTTAAAAAACTTTTCACATTGGGAAAATTAAAGGGTTATTTTGGTTAAACAAAAAACATTTAATATCTATTGTTAATTACCAATACATTTTACTATCTAAATTTTTAATTAAAGAGGTTTATGTAGGTTAGGATGATTAGTGATGATCAGAAACAATGGCCTAAAAATGATAGTCAATAAGAATACATCATGCTTCTTTACTTAATTTCCATTAAAGGAAAATACATTTATTATTATCCTATGCATCATAGAGTTCTCTATTCCAATTTATAAATTATTACCCACGAGTTAGACAAAATTTATTGTTTCACAAATATATTGATATATCTAAAATAACACTAAATCATTAATTCATGTTATGATGAGGTCAAATCAATATTTTTTTTTAAACATAAAAAATAATTAGATATTGTTAATATTTTTTTCAAGTTGATCTAATATGACCTGATTTACTTTGCGGTCCCAAAAATTACCCGAACGACTTGTGAGAATGTATTTTGACTCAGAAATTTTTTTAATATGACATCTTATTTTTTATTAAGATGACAATATATTGGATTGTCTTGGGTCAAATCAGGTTAACATGTTAAATCCACAACTTAAGTTATGAGACTATGATAACCACATAAAAAGAAAATCAAAACAAATTATGAAGCTCAATTCTTAATTAACCCAATGTTGAATGATTAAATTGAAAAAAATCATTTAAAAAAGGATCTATAGAAAGCAAATTGAAACAAATTACAAAATCCAATTTCTAATCAGCTCAATGTTAAAAGATGAAATAAAAAAAAAAACATAAAAAATAACTTGAGTTAATCTACCAAAATCATGACCCATGTCATAAAACTAAGATACTCTCATAGAAATAAAATTGAAAACATGACATAATTTAACCTGAATTAACTTGCTAAACTCGTGATCCTGATCATGGAATCGAGACAACCCTATAAAAAATAAATTAAAACAAATTATGAAACTTAATTCTCAACCAACCATGTCAGATCCAATATTGAATGATGAAATTTGTTAAAAAAAAAGTCAATTAAGAAAATAATACAAAAAACAACTCAAGTCAACCCAGGTTATAAAATTAGAAGAAAATTAATAAAAAAAAAAACAAATATGAGTCAAATGGGTTATCACGTCAAACTTGCGACTCTATTCATGAGATGAAGACAACCCAATAAAAAATAAATCAAATGTTGAAGGACCTATGACTCGGATAATAAGACCGAGATAACTTTTTAGAAAAAAAAAACTTGATTTAACATGGATTAACCTGCTAAAACTCAAAACCTTGATCATGAAGATAAGATATCCATATAAAAAACAAATCAAAACAAATTATGAAGTTTAATTCTTAACCGACCAAATGTTGAATGATAAAATTAAAAAAATAAATAATTAAAAAGACAAAAAAAAACAACCTGAGTTAACTCTCTAAGCACTATTCTCAAATTATGAAGCCAAATTAACCTAATAAAAAATAAACTAAAATAAATAATAAAACTTAATTCTTAAAGGATGAAATTTAAATGAAAAAATATTAATCGAAAAAAAAATCAATCAAGTTAATCCGCAACCTGTTTCATGGAATAATTGAATAAAAAATAAATTCAATATTGAAAGTTAAAATTAATGAAAAAAATTAATGAAAAAAATGAAAACACGAGGTACAAAAAATACTGACTTAAATTATTATTATTATTTTTTTTTTAAAAAAACCAATTATTGCATGGTTTGTTGGCATAAGGCCTTTATCTTTATGCATGACTTTTGGGGTTCAATACCTAGGAAAAAATAATTATTTTTCTCCTTTTATTATTTCTCACTAAGCAAATATGACAAATTATAAATTATATCTTGAATGAATTTAATGGGTCCAATCATCTGGTTCTCACATCTAGATTTGGTCAGATCAATCACATGCCTCTAATCCAGACCATGCAATTATCAATTTGCTAGTCTGGGTTCGGTCAATTCAGACCAGTGAGTCATCAATTCACTGGTCTTTTGATCAAACTGCTGGTTTGATTGTGATAACACTGGTTTATATCTTATATTTTGGCCTCAACTCGCAATGTTTTCTAGAGGAGACCATTCAATTGATTTCTGTGAAGGTCTATGACACTCCACTTGCACTCTGTTGACCAGAGTCCCTTTTGTTTTCTGTAATGACTCGGTTACAAACGCAGTAACTTCACCTTCTTGTAATCTCTTCACCAATTCTTAGTTGCTAGAATGAACACTGCGCATCACATCAGTCCAAATTCAGCTCTAGAATGTAAACGTTTCTCTGCTCCTATTGAATGGTACAATATTCAGGCAAATGTTGCTTGTCTCTATGATTTACTTCCATGTTAAGATGAGATGTATGGGCACAAGGCCATCGAGGAGTGACTCAAGGATCCTGGTGGAGGGTTTCATTTTCAGATTGAGTAAAATCACCACCATTGATGTTGATGCCATCTTCTTCCATTGAAGCACAGGAGAAATTCCACACGGAGGCACAGTTCTCATAACCTGCATAAAACACAAAATTATGGATGGATAAGATATAACCTTATAAAATAAGTCAACTAGAAATATTGTGGCAAACTATCTTTACCCACTGGTTTAACCTGAAGGACCAACCACACCAATTTGATAATTTCCTTGTCGGGAGGTTAATAGTTTTAGCTAAAACTTAAAAGGAAGCCTAGGAAATCTCCTATCATATTTCAGCTGGAAAAGCCAAACCTACATAAACTTCCATCAAGAATGCAGCAAATGCACATAAAACAAGACTGGCATAGGAAGGATAATGATTAAAAGTTTGCCTAAATGAATACTTTTAAGGCATCAGGGTCACTATAGTTACCAGTCAAAGGCAAATTCTCATCACAAGCATCAGGAACTTTAAATCTTCGGTGCCCTGATGAAGAGACTGCCATAGGAAGGAATGGGTGGAAAGCGAAACCATTAACCGTGTCTGCATTGTGCATGGAATAGAAAAAACGATTAGAAGTAGGAGACGCTTTGCTTATTTTCAAAAGAAAAATACTGACCACTTAAATGGATATGGCATACGCATACCTGTTGCCGCCTGAAATCCTGAAATCCACTGCCCATTTTGTAGATCATATATATGAACCAAACCATCCTAGAGGCAGAAATGGGGAAAATGAGCACCAGACATTCGAAGATCTAATCACTGGTTATTGGTACCACTACATCCTTTTACTCCACCATGGATAGAATGAAATCTTGAATCATACCTGACCACCAGTTGCAAGATGTCGGCCAAGGGGCTCAATATCAAAAAGTATCCGCTGGTTGGTATATTCTGAGGATCTATACAATCTAATAACACAGAACACATTTGAAAATGAGACATATATACTGTTATAAATGTCTTGTAAAAAAATTGCTTCGTAAAAATCTGCAAAATACCTTACCAGGAATCTAAATTACAGAGAAATAAAATATGCAAGTGACCGGACAGTGCCACTTGATTCATTCAACTTATGTGAAGATGGTTAAGAAAAAAATAAAAAAGAACAAATATGACTAGCAAACAAAGTTGCTGGAATCTAGAAGCCTGCTCAGTTCTTCAAATGGATTTTGAGAGGAATTTATGATTAATGTCTTTGGAAATATAAATAATACCAGACATTACCTTTTTCCACAAGAAAGAAAAGGTCCATACTTACTTGTACACGACTTCAACAGCTTTCCGTATATCCCAGCACAAGATATAGGGGTCCTAAGAAGAATATGGGAACAATGTGTCAATTGCATAGATAGTATAACCACAAGCACATATCAGACAAAAAATATGTATGTTTTGCTATCAATCTCCTATATGATATACATATTTGAAACAGCCTAGTTCATGAGAAGTGGTATAACAGAAAAATCAAAATATGTATGCTTTTCTGTAGCTCACATTGGAAACACTGAAAGCAGAGAATAGAGTGAAGGAAAGATGGGTACAGGAATAGGGTACACATGGAAGGAGTGAATGTACTTTTAGAATTTGTAATTACAAAGATATATATAGAGAAAAAAGAAGAAGAAAATAGCATGAACTTGAGTTGCAATACAAAGCATATATGCACAACAATTTACCTTCCTGCCTCCAGTATAAAGATAGTTTCCATCCTTTGAGAACTGGACCTGAGAGAGAAAGCATTTCACCTTTAATTCATTGATAGCACAATCAAAGTCGAGGTAATAAAAATAAATGCTCACTTACATGTGTAATCCCACCTTCTTGGCCATGTAAAACGTACAAGAGTTCCATATTGTCTTCCCTGTAGATTGCAGTTGTCTGGCTGTAAGAACCAGTAGCTAGCATTCCAGTGTGAGTTGGAGAAAAGGCAACTGCAGATATTATACCTGTAGACAACAAACAAATCAAGGATAAAATCCTTCATCATTTATTGATTATCTATTGCTTATTTGAGTAGTCTAGGCAGAGATCAACCTGTTTGTCCTTCTTTATTTCCTTGAATAGTCGAATACTGTGCAAAATCTCTACCAGGACGATGTATATCGAAGACTCTGATAGATTTATTGTATCCAGCAAATATCCTACCAGACAGCAAGAATCAAGTAAATTAGTGTTGAACGTAGCTATATTCTGAACTATTTTGTACAAAACAGACAGTGCCAACCTCACATCTAAACTCTAGTTGAGCAATTAATAAGCCTTTCAAAATGAATGTTCTTACTTAGTTCCAGCTGGGTTAAATGCAATTGAAATGGCAGCAGTTATTTCATCCACAGCATCATAAGCACGATATGTGCAACGCAGCTGCAATTTTAGCATACATGATCAGTGTTCATACTAACATAAACAAGAACTGGACCCAAAAAAATGAAAGAACAAAGGCTGTAACAACATCTTTCACAATAAGCATGTATAGTATATCAAAATTTCTGGTTCAATTATGCCCAAAACATGCAAAGATTCATAAAGCTCTCACCTTTGTTTATACTACAAGGCAATTTTCCAATTTTTTTTTTTAAAAAAATCTAGAGTCTAAATAACCATTTATCTCATCTGAGGAACATAAATAAAACACACACATAGAAATTGATAAACCAGTACCAGGCCAGATGTAGCATCCCAAAGATGAATTGGATGGTCACGAGTTGTAGTAGCAAATACACAGCTGACAGGATCTGAAAAGCCAAGCAATATATCCAATTTACACCTTTTTACATCAGGAGCTAAAACAAAATAAAATGACAATCCAACAAGATAATCCCATGTTAGCACCTGAAGCAGTCATATAAGGATACCAACAGTAGTCATAGACAGACTCCCCTTCCTTCACAATAAGACTTGCATCATATGAATCTAACAAGAAGAAGAAAATAAAATCTTGAAATCAATTATATAACATCGCAGAAGTTGTGAAGTTTAGCAACATCAACCATGCGGGGAAAAAAAGTGGGTATTCCCTACTGCCTTTAAAATATGCTCAATTTGTAACTCTAAACTCAAAAACTCACCTTCATCAATAGCTAAACAACACCCATCAGCATCACTGCCACTACCATTATCTGGTCTAATACACAACAAAGCACCAGATTACCATTAAAAATGGAACATTGATTTCCAACCATGAATCATTAGCCTCAAATTAATCAATCATGTGATCTTAAAAACTTACAATGAGAACAAATGCAAGTTATTGTCCTCGGAACTTGTTAAAAAACAAGACCCGTCAGGAGACCTTAAAGAAAACCAAAAAAGAACCAGACTTTCAGACACCCAATAGAGAAGTATAAACAGAGACATATATAAGAAAATAAAGAAAAGTGAAGAGATGGGCCGTTACCATTTAATGCCTTTCAGGAAATTGTTAGGGCTTGAAGAAGAAGTCCTGAATTGTTTAAAGAAATGATGGGTTCTTTGTGGGGGCAAATCATATCTAATTACAGGCCATGTGTAGTCTTGTTGAGTGGTTGCGGTGGGTGAAATGTGTTGCTGTTCTTGTTCTTGTTCTTGTTCTTGTTCATGTTCTTGGTCTGCTTCCTCTTCCATGGTTTCTAGCGACCAACGACAAAACAGAACAAGGGTTTATTTGAGGTTTCTGTTGGAAAACCTCAAAATCACCCTTATATTTGTACCACCTCAGCAAATAAGATGAAAAAAATACATTTGATCAAAATTTACAATGTATTTGCAAGATTTAGTCAATCCAACTAAATTGGACTAAATTGCACCAATGAATATCTATTAAAATTTTGGAAATGCTTAAGCAATAAAAAAAAAAATTTTTTTTTTAAAACAAATTATTTTAGAGATGTTTAGGAATACAAAACATTGATAATCTTAAAAATAAAGTTTTCAAAATTCTAATAAATATTTTTTTATATTATTAGGTCACGATGATTGTTTGATAAATAAAAAATAAAACTTTTGATAAAAAAAATTTAAATTTTAAAATTTTTAAGGAATAAAAAGATTTAAAATTTGTAGATAATTTTTTTTCAAAAACAGAAGTCACTCAAATATTAAAATTATTCCTTAAAACAAATTTAAAATTTTTATTTTGTTGAAATAAAATCTCATATTTTTTATTTATTAAAAATTTTTATAAAAATTAATTGATATTCATTTTATAATTTAATCCAATTAGTTTGAACGAAATAAATTTTATAATGACCAAAATTTTTTCATGGAAAATAATTTATCGAATTGATATCAACACAAGTACGATTAATAATTTTTAATTGTTTTATGTTTCGAGGTTCTGCAATTTCAGCCCAAAAAATTGGAATAGGGTTAATTACAATCACTTTAGGTATTTTGCATTTACACAAAGTATCTAAAAGTTTGAAGATTTTATTAAGGATAGAGAACATGCTAGTTTAACTGCCTCGTATTATTTCGTGTATTTGATAATGTGATATATGATTTTTTTAATTAAAAATATTAAAATGATATTTTTTATAATTTTAATAAAATAACATCAAAATCATCTAAAAAATCATTTTAATATTTTGTAAATAAAAAATTAATTTTTAAATAAACTTTAAAAAATAGATTGTAACATAAAAACAAACCATTAATAGAAATTCATTTAAAATTTGTTTTGTTCTAAACATTATCATTTTATTTAAAAATTAAAATGATTATTTTAGGCTAACTCCAATCTTGAATCGTGTCGTGTTCTTTTTCCTCTATGTCAAGACTAGGAGATTGGATCTCGACAAAAATAAAATAAAATAAAATTGTGTAACCAAAAAAAAAAAATGTTCTTGGTTTTTTGCCCCCTCAGTCGCCACCAACGCCCCTAACCCGTGAAATTAAAGCAAGAAGCATAAGACACAACAAATAAATAGACAATTAAAATTAATATTAATATACAACAAACAAAAGGAATAGATTAATTAATGAAGTCATAAAAATCTTGAGATAAAAATGAGGCTTTCCAAGTCTTTTATCTTTGGATATTTTATAAGTTTTTCTATAAAAACAAGTTTATTGTGAACATAGATGAAACTCTAATACTTAAGCTAGTAAAATATTGGAGGAGATAATAATGTATAATAAATAAAAAAAAATATAAGAAAAAAATATAAGAAAAATTACATGCAGGAATTATTGAATTCTTATTTGTGATTCCAGGAGTTTTTGGTGGTTTTAAAAGTTATATAATTCTTGGTGTTCATGGATCATAGTTTTGAAATATGGAAATAACAAAAAAAAAATATAAGAGAAATTACATGCATGAATTATTGAATTGTTATTTGTGATTCCAGGAGTTTTTGGTGGTTTTAGAAGTTATATAATTCTTGGTGTTCATGGGATCATAGTTTTGAAACCTGGCTCGGGCCAGCGGGTCGACCCGGGTTTGGAACCGGGTCGGGTTGATGAAAAAATAGGATAAGCCATGACCCGGCAAAACCCGGTTGCAACCCGTTGACTTTTTTTATACTAAAACGATGTCGTTTTGAATTTTTTTTAAATAAAGATTGACTCGGCCGACCCAGTCAAAACCTAGTGACCCGGTCAAAACTCGGAACCCGGGTCTTGGACCGGGCCTGGTTTAAAAACTATACATGGGATTGTTGAATAGTTGATAATAGTTTCTAGACTTGTTAAATGGTTGGTGATGGGCCATTACATGGCCAAGCTTTTAATAACTGTGTGTCCAAGACTTAGAAAT
>Ga0325401_1005055_pt1 | contig 12541 bp, 10 predicted proteins | sample PopdelMetagenome_FD_205666 | JGI IMG/M metagenome (GOLD analysis project Ga0325401, IMG submission 205666) | Populus deltoides microbial communities from Bellville, Georgia, United States - Xylem-PdKOR-R2 | ecosystem: Host-associated > Plants > Phyllosphere > Stem > Wood/Secondary xylem | place...
AAAAAAAAGAAATAGTCTTGCATAAAATCTTTAAGCTTTGACTTTGGACTTAGAGGAGCTAAATTGTCAAAATAAAGACTTGGATGTCGGTTTGGATGCTTTGGGAAATACTTTGGACTTGTTATTTCACAAAACCTGTCTGTTCGCAGAATTCATGTATCACCTTAGAAAAATCATATCTCTCTCATATGAGCTCATTTTCAATTGATATTTGGTAGGCTGATAGGTCTTCAAGTAAAAAATCCAAAATAATTGAGTTTGCATCTAATGCACTTCTCTAGATCAAGATATTCAAGTCGAAATGACCGAAGGTCAACAATGACAGAATGTTAGATTTGTCTTTGAAGGCTGCGATTTCCATGCTCTTTCTCTTTTTACTTTTCTTGCCAAATATATATAGAAAGGTATGGATGTTAGCTTTTTAATGCCACTAAAATCACTTCATTTTAACCTCTAGAGCTCAAGCTATGGACAAAACATTTACTTCTTTTTGAATTTTACATCCAAAAGTGCCTTCAAAACATGAAAGAAAGAATATCAAGGCATTTTATATATAGAATACAGGAAAAATGCTAGGTAAATATGAGTAAAACTAACTCTTGCTCGTCCTCGAGAAAGGAGAGATAAAATCAAACTTAAATTAAATAAATAAAATAACTATGACTAATCTCTTAATCTCCTATCAATGTTGAAGAATATATGCATTATAAACAAGAATGCAATCAAGAAGGATAAAAACATAAATTTCCATGAATTTATTTACATGCGAACTTCAAAACTCAATTAATCATTGGGATTTAAATGAAATCTATGCCATGCCAAAATGATAAGTCCTCTTATAGATATACACTTCAACACTCACATGTTTAGGGTAAGTGTTTAAATCTCTCAAATTTAATCAATGAATATGTTGCACCATGAGTTGTGTTTCCATAGCAAAAATTGAATGATCCTTCAAATTTCAACTAGTCCATCTCTCTCTCTCTCTCTCTCTCTCTCTCTCTCTCTCTCTCTTTTAATACACTGATATGATTAGAGACAGTAACAAGATGAAATATAACCCCCTCTTTTTTTTTTACTTAGATTATGTAGACACGAGGAACAAGAAGATGGACGCAAACTGATACGGTTCAGCCTTGTGATACGACCCAAGTAAGGTCAGATTCAGATATTGGCATAAAAAGTGCAACAGTCCAGGTTTACGGCAACAATCATAATTCTCAATCCGACCGTTGTATGGAGCTAGCATTTTATGTGGACTCTCCAGACATGTTGTCCTACTATGGGCTACAATTTCAGGTCAATCAAGTTTCGGGAAGGTACCACAATACTGGTCAAGAGAGGCTACACGAATTTTGTTATTTACTTTCATTTGACTTGTGAACTTTCTATTTAGTTAGGATTCTTTTCCTACAAGGATGTGGCAGTTGGTTTTGAGATTTTTCTAGTTCCACAAGGATTTTTAATGAGCTACAATATAATCTCCAAGTGTGGCCAGGCTTCATTAATGTTTCAAAATCCTTTTCTTATAAGGATTTCTTATTCATCCTAGCTACACAAGGAAAGAAGGGCTAGTGGTATTTAATGACACTTTAGTTATTTTTATTATTTTCTTTCATGTTTGGGTTTAATTAAAACTTTGTTTTGAGCTAGGATCTGAGGCATGTTTGGATCAGGTTAGGGGCTTTTCAGTTTAGGGTTTTTGGGTCAATTTTGTATGCAGGTCAGTTCAGCTCACAAGGGTAGATCCATTAGGGTTAATTTTCCAAGAACTATTTAAACTCATGTAAGCCAAAATTTCGGCAGTTTTGATGATAATTACTTCTGAATTTTTCAGCGGCGTTTGAAATATCATGGTGGTGAGGTGCGGGTGTTGAGACGACACACGAAAGAGCTTCGGTTGAAGGTTTTTCCCTCCCTCTTTCTCCTCTCTCCTAGAAAGCTATGTTGACAATTTAAAAATAAAGCAAGTCTGTTAGTTTGTTTGTTAACTCAAATTAGGTTCTCATTCTTTTAATTGCAATATATTTGGCCATGAATCATTTATTATGTTATTTTTTTTTCTATTTTATCCCTTCACACATGATTTTAATATTATATTTGGTCCTCATTCTTTTAATTACAATATAGTTGATCTTGAATCATTTATCAAGCTATTTTGTTTTTAAATTCATCTCTTTACAGTTGATTTTTATATTAATTTTATGCTCATTCTTTTAATTGTGATTTATTTGGTCTTGAATCCCTTAATCTTCAATAAGTCAGATTCAGTTCGTTCAAAAACAAAAGAATGCAAGAATCTCTCTCACTTGTTAAAACTGTAAAATTCAAAAGTATTATTCATCAATGGCTGCTGAAATTTAGGGTTATATGTGTTTAAATAGTTTTGAAAAAGTAAATAATACGGTTCAGCCTTGTGATACAACCCATGTAAGGTCAGATTTGGATTTTGGCGTAAAATTTTATACCGTCTAGTTCTACGCTATTGATCTTAACTCCAAATCCAACCATTGAATTGAGCTGAAAATTTCCCAGAAGATTCCAAAGGTATTGGTCAATGTTGGGGTAACATTTCAGGTGAATAGGTATCATGAAGGACTTGCGATATAGGCCAGAACAAGCTATATAAATTTTGTTATTTACTTCCTTTTGACTTGTAGACTTCCTATTTGGCAAGGATCCTTTTCCTACAAGGATGTGAGAGCTTGTTTTGGGAATTTTCTAGTTTCATAAGGATCTTTAATGAGCTGCAATATAATCTTTAAATGTGGCAAGGATTCATTAAAGTTTCAGAATCGTTTTCTTATAAGGATTCCTTATTCATCATAGCTAAACAAGGAAAGAAGGGCTGGTGGTATTTAATGACAGATTAGTTAATTTTATTATTTTCTTTATGTTTAAGCTTAATTAATACTTTGTTTTTCAGCTAGGATCCGAGGCTTGTTTGGATCACATTATGAGCTTTTCAGTTTAGGGTTTTTGATACGATCGAGGCAAGGTCAAATTGAGATTTTGATGTAAAACATGCAACTATCCAGTTTTACATCAATGGTCATAATTCTCAATCCAACAGTTGGATCGAGTTGAATGTTTACGTGGGGTCTCCTGACATATTATCCTACCTTGGGTTCCAATTTCAGGTCAATCGGATTTCGGAAATGGATAGCAAAACAGGTCAATAGAGACTGTACGAATTTTGTTATTTACTTCCTTTTGACTTGTGGACTTCCTATTTGGCTAGGATTCTTTTCCTAAAAGGATGTGGCAGCTTGTTTTAAGAATCTCCTAGCTCTACAAGGATCTTTAATGGGCTGCAACATAGGTTCCAAGTGTGGCAAAGATTCATAAATGTTTCAGAATCCTTTTTTTACAAGGATTCTTTAGTCATCCTAGCTACAACAAGGAAATAAGTCTTCAGAATTAATTCTACATTCAGATCAGATTTCCTAGTCTATATGGTACTTTTTAATGGTGACAAATCTGATTTTTAGCATACATAGGATAGTAATTTTAAGAGTTTTATTATTTTCTTCTTAGTATTTGGGTTATTATTACTTGTTTGAGTCAATTCTATGTGGGCCTCATATAAGTCCACCTAAGGGGGGGTCCATTAGGGTTTATTTTAGTCTTGAGTTAGTATAAATAAAGGCATAACGATACATGTAAGTAAGACAATTCAGATTAATAAAACTTCTTTTTGCCGCACTTTGTGTGTGTGTGTGTGTGTTGGTGAGATAATCTTCATTCCATAGTTCTCTAAAGAACTGAAAAATGACTTATCGAAGAACAACTGTCTTCGTGGCGTCATCCTTATACTTCTCGTTCGCGAATCAATATTCGTTGGGTGGGGGTTTTCCATTTCTAATAGTGTTGGTGCCTAGGTACAAGTTATATTTGTGTCGCACTCTTATTAAACCTTATTTACTTGGTTTTTCAGGAATTGGTGTCTTTGCGTGTAGGTTGCGTGACCACGTGATCACGAGGTTCACATCAGTTTTTGGGTCAGTTTTGAGTGGACCTCATTGAAGGTTAATTGTTCAAGAACTATTGAAACTTATGAAACCAAAATTTCGACAGCCATTGATGAATATTACTTCTAAATTTTTCAGTTTTAACATGTGAGAGTGATTCTTGCGTTCTTCAGTTCTTGAACGAACTGAATTGGACTTATCAAAGATTAACTGGCCTCGTGGTGTCATTCTACTTCATTCCAATAGTGTTGGTGTTTTGGGTAGGTTTCCATTGTATCACACTCCTATCAAATCTATTTTGGCTTTCTAGGTTTAGATCTTAATCTTGATTGTGGGTTGCATGATCACGAGGTTCGCATCACTTGTTGTGCTCGGTTTTCTTATTTTGCATGGACAATTAATGAAGAAAATCTCCCTCTTTTATACCTACCAATCTTTCCTTCTTTGAAACAAAAATGTCATTAAATACCATCATCCACCCTTTCCTTGTGTAGCTAGGATGAATAAGGAATCCTTGTAAGAAAAGGATTCTAAAACATTAATGAATCTTTGAAACATTTGGAAGTTATGTTGCAGCCCATTAACGATCCTTATAGAACTAAGAGATTCCAAAAACAAGCTGTCACATCCTTGTAGGAAAAGGATCTTTGCCAAATTTCCGTCCACAAGTCAAAAGGAAGTAAACAACAAAATTCATAAAGCTTGTTCTGACCTATATCGCAACTCCTTCCCAAACTTTAATTCATGTGAAATCCTGAAAAAGACAAATACCTTTGGAATCTTTTGGAAAAGTTTCAGCTCAATCCAACAGTTGAATTTGGAGTTATGCTAAATAACATAAAACTGGACGTTAGGAAATTTTACGCAAAAGTCCGAATCTGTCCTTGCTTGGATCGTATCACCTTGTGTGTTGGAAGGATGTCCTGAAGGGTATGTTCTCTATTCGTTGCGCTTGAAACTTTATTCATTATGTTCAGGATAAAGTTGAGTGGTGGAAAGTTGTTTGGCATAAACATGCTATTCCACGATTTTCATTTATCGTGTGGATTACTATTCATGATGCTCTCTCTACTAAGAATAAGCTAAGGTGCTATGGTGTTATTCAAACTATCTAATGCCATTTATGTGGTGGTGATAGGGAAGATGTTGATCACCTATTCTTTGATTGCCCATTCTCTCATCGTATTTGGTTTGATTTATGCTCCAGTTGTCTCATTTCATTTTGTCGCTGTTCTTGGATGAACACCATCTCTTGGCTTTCTGATTTGAGTAGAGATTGCTCTCTTAATTCTGTGTTTATGAGATTTTTTACCTGCTGTCGTTTATTATATTTGGAGCGAAAGGAATGCTGGCTTCCATGGTGATGAGCCATACTAGATTGATTATTTTTAGAGATATTATTAGTTGTATTATTTCAAAAGTTAATCCTATTCGTCATATTGCTTGTGGATTTTCTGATGATGTTTTCAATCCTATTTAATTTGATTTTTGACCCTTTAGGTTTTGAGGATATTTTCACCTAGTTGTTCTTGGGATTTACCTGGTTATTTATATTATTTTTTTTTGTTTAGGGTAAGTGGGTTCGTCTGTCGATGCCCCTTATAGGGTTTATATCCTTTAATGTATTTTGCTATTTTTTTTAATTAATATACTTACCTTATAAAAAAAAACCCTAATGGATCTACCCTAGTGGACTGATTTAACCCACTTACAAAATTAACCCAAAAACCTTAAACTAAAACAAACCCAAAACCTAATTCAAACAAACCTTGAATTCTAGATGAAAACAAAGTGTCAATTAGGCCCAAACAAGCCTTGGGCTGTAGCAAAATTAAATAAAAGCCCATTATGTTAAATCCATGTTTTACAATGAGAAGAACATAAGGAAATAATATATTACAGAATTGATTCAAGCCTTATTTATATCTTTGCATGCAACCTATTAATCCTAGAAACAAAAAGAAAAGGTAGTCACCCTTGTTTCCAAGTTGTAGTAGGATTCTTTGTTTCTTTTGCTGTCTTCACCTCATGGCCCAAATAAGGTTGGATTGGGTCCTTTTTGTACATGGATAAGATGTGTTAGGACCTCCTCTTGATACTCCAATGGACCCTTTAAATCCGACTTGATCGAAACCTTCAAAACCAATGCATTTAATGCCTTTGTCTTGGACTATTTAGAACATGTAATGGGTCCTTACTGGTGTTTCTGGGCTGGTTCACATAATCCCCTCTCTTCTCGAAAGGATTCCACTAAGATCAGCAACATTAAAGGTATCACTAACACCATACTCACATGAAATATCAATTTTGTATGTGTTGTAATTTTGATTTTCTTTGGTTAGGAATGTTCCTTATGCATATGCATGCAAACCCAATCACCGGGTTGGAAAACAACCTGTTTACAGTCTCGTGGAGTTGTCTCACGATCTTTGCCTTCTTTTCACGATCTAAAATTACAATTTCTTTAAAAGGTGAAGGAATTAAGTCCATAGGAGTTAATGGATTAAACCCATAAACAATTTGAAAAGGTGAAAATTCAATGGTCAAATACACAATTCTATTATAAGTAAAAGGCAAACATTATTCATAACCTTTTAGATTCTTTTGAATAACAATACACAAAAGTTGGGATAAAGTTCTATTCACTACCTCAGTAGTTTTTATATCTATTTGACCATGACAAGTAGTTGAAAATAAGAGTTTAGTTTCCAACTTTCCCCACAAAGTCTTCTAAAAGTAATTAAAAATTTAGAGTAAATTATGAGATCCTTTCTTTGGTCAGTTTCAGATATAAGAACTAATAGGGCTAAAGTGTCTTCCAAAAAAGAAGGGGGGGCTAGGAATCAAAAGGATAACATAATGGAACAAGATTGCTTTGTTGAAACACATTTGGAATCTATGCACCAACTCAAATGGCTCAATCTGGTCTCCTTGGATTAGATCCAATCTGTTACGAGGTAGAAATTTCTGGAAAATCAAGGCCCCGGATTGCTCTTGGGCTTGGAGAAAGATCATTAAGCTCAAATCTTTAGCATGGCCTAAGATGAAGTACACCATAGGAGATGGAAGGGAAACTTCTCTATGGTTTAACAATTGGCATCCTCACATCCCCCTCGCAGATTCTTACTACGAGAGATTCATCTACAATTCAGGTATGGGAAAGAACGTGATAGTGAGTGTGTTGGTTAGTAACTCAGAATGGAGAATTCCTACCACTCAAGCTATTGGATAGTACCCCATTATAATGATATTCATTCCAATTTTAATCTTAAGAAAAAGAAGAGGGACAAGATTGTTTGGTTGGATTTGCCAAATCATAGGTTCTCGGTCAAATAGCTTGGGAGCAACTCAGAATCCGTAATCAGATGGTTGATTGGCATGACATTAAGAATGCTATTTCGAGACATTCTTTTCTTCTATGGCTGGCGAACAAAAGCTCACAACTTAGGATAAACTACATCGGTTTTGATGCGAACCTCGTGATTACGCAATTCACACGCCCCGTCTGGAGATAGTGAAATCTCCCCAACCTAGAAAGGGGGGGACGTGCTATATCTGAAACATACAAAATATAGTAAAAATCATAAAAGTAGATGTAGTAGGGGTTGCAAACCAGATGGTACACAACTTGGTTTTGGAAGATATGGCACTAAAAGTTGTAAAGTTGGACACCAATTCTCGGAAAGCCAAGTAAATCAGGTTTGATAGGAGTGTGACACAAAGATAAGTTGTACCTAGGCACCACCACAATTAAAAATGAAAACCCCCACCCAATGAATATTGATTCGCGAACGAGAAGTATAAGGATGACGCCACGAAGACAGTTGTTCTTCGATAAGTCATTTTTCAGTTCTTTAGAGAACCATGGAAGGGAGATTATCTCACCAACACACACACACAAACACACAAAGTGCGGCAAACAAGAAGTTTTATTAATCTGAATTGTCTAACTTACATGTCTGGTTATGCCTTTATTTATACTAACTCTAGACTTAAATAAACCCTAATGGACCCCCCTTAGGTGGACTTATATGAGGCCCATTTACAATTGACTCAAATAAGTAATAATAACCCAAAGACTAAGAAGAAAATAAAAAAAAATCCAAAGATTACAATCCTAAATATGCTAAAATCATATTTGTCACCATTAAAAAGTCCCAAATAAACTAGGAAATCTGATCTGAAGGTAGGATTAATTCTGAAGCCTTTTTTCCTTGTTGTAGCTAGGATGAATAAGGAATCCTTGTAAGAAAAGGATTTTGGAACATCTATGAATCCTTACCACACTTGGAAACTATGGTTCAACTCATTAAAGATCGTTGCAGAACTAGAAGATTCCTAAACAAGCTGCCATATCCTTTTAGGAAAAGAATCCTAGCCAAATAGGAAGTCAACAAGTCAAAAGGAAGTAAATAACAAAATTCGTATAACCTGTGTTGACCAGTATTGCGGTGCCTTCCCAACCCAAAGTGAGATTGACTTAAAATTTTAACCCAGGGTGCACCAATATGTCAGGAGACTCCACGTAAAATTTCATTTTGATCCAACGGTTGGATTTAGAATTGTGATTGTTGTCATAAAACTGGATAGTTGCACATTTTACATCAAAATCTGAATTTGACCTTGCTTGGATCGTATCACGTTTGGTCTCCATGGTCCTAACTGGTGCTCACTTTGTCTCCTTAACAATGAAGATTACTTGTTCTTTGCATGCTCTTATTTAGAAGCGATATGGTGGGATGTTTGTGACTTATGCGACATTTCTAAAATTATGAAATACCGGGATGAATGGATTAGATGGGTTATTGTAAGTAACTTTTCTCGTAAAGTGGGATTCGCAGCTATAGTGTACTGTATTTGGCAAGAACGGAATTCAATGATCTTTGCAGGTATATCTAGAAATTCAAATTTGATCTTCGATCAAATCAAAGGGATCATTCGCGACAAGCTCAATTTGATGAGAAACGTTCTAGCAACTGATGAAAACATTAGGATCCAAAGAGCTTGGAAGGCGAATAATGTAGAATCTTAAACTGATGTTTGGTTGGTTTTATTGTTGTCTCTAACTAGTCTAGCTAGGTTTCAGTTTTATGTTTTATGGCCTTCTTATGGCCATTTATTTTTTTTTAAGCTTTTCGTTTACATTGTAAATTTGGGTGTGTCCCTTATAATTTTTGTACCTTCTTTTCTTTTTTTATACATATGTAAACTTACCACAAAAAAAGTCTTCCAAACGTAGCTAAAGAACTTAACATTATGATCTGACTCTACACTTCAAGAAATGCCATGCAAATGTACAATCTTTCTAAATAACAAACAAGTCTACCTTCCTTTGACCTAGGTAAACCTTAAAAAAAAGTCCACAGAGATATCTACCCAAGGTTCAGTAGGCACAAGCAATGGTGTATATAGTTCATGTGGTTGTCCTCTAGATTTTGCCTTTCTACAAACAATGCATTGTTCACAGATTCGTTGCACATCCCTTTTCATCTTTGGCTAATAGAAATGCTCATGCAATACATCCAAGGTTTTTGGAACCCCAAAGTGACCCATTAAACCACCCCCATATGCTTCAAAAAAAAGCAATTCATGCAAAGAACTAACAGGAACACACAATTTATTCTTTTTGAACAAAAAACCATCTATCAAATAAAACTTACCGAAAGTCGAATGTCCACGGACATTATAAATCTTGCCAAAGTCAAAATCATTATCACACAATTCCTTCACATATTCATGGTGTTTAGAAGAACATACCTGTGCAAAAGTGCAGCTACTATGTTCTCTTTGCCTTATTTATACTTGATTACGCAAGGAAAAGTTTCAATGAATTCAACTCATTTTACATGTCTCCTATTCTACTTACCTTTTACTTTCAAATGTTTCAAGGACTAATGATCTAAATGGATTATGAACTTTTTGGCCATAAGTAATACTGCCATGTCTCAAATGCTCTTACCAGCGCATAGAGTTCTTTGTCGTAAGTGGGATAGTTCAAGGCTGCTCCACAAAACAACACTTATTCCTATTCCAGATGCATCACATTCTATTTCAAATGCTTTCATAAAGTTAGGTAAAGCGAAAATAGGTGCTGAGCATAATTTCTCTTTCAAAAGAACAAAAGTCAATTTTTGTTCCTCCCCTCATTTAAACCCAAAGGACTTTTTAACAATTTCATTCAAGGATGCAACTATTGTATTGAAATCTTTCACAAAACGCCTATAAAAAGTAGCTAACCCATGAAAACTCCTTACGTCATTTACCAATTTGGGTGCAGGCCAATCCCAAATAGCTTTAACGTTCTCCTCATCCATCTCGATACCTTGTGTAGTTACAACATAGCCAAGAAACATAATTTTCTCCATGCAAAATGTATATTTTTTTAAGATTAGCATACAATTTCTGACCACTCTATTGGCTGGTACCCAATTATAGATGTTATTCCTTCCAATTTTAATCCTAGGGAAGAGGGATGAGATTGTTTGGTTGGATTCACCAAATCATAGGTTCTCGGTTGTTCTTCGATAAGTCGTTTTCAGTTCTTTAGAGAATCAAGGTGTTGCTGATTTAATAATCCTCCCTTCTTTAGGAACAAGATCTAGCCAACTTCCTTTATTAATTAAGAGAATAGATTGATGACTTCTATCCTTGTAGCATTAGGGGAAAAAAACAGCCTAACAAGGCTAGTATGGGGCCGGACACATCAGCCCTTTGTTCCACATGAATATAGCTCTTCTTAGACTTGAATTAAATGAATTAGAAACTATCCTTCATGCTCCTTATATGTCCCAAGTTCCTCTAGGTCCATCTTGCTCCATATGTTATGAACAAACCCATTCAATGCTTCTTTAAGCTTTTTTGCCCTAGCTCTTGTAATTGGCTAAATTGGCACCTCCAAAGGGTCGTTGGCATGGTTACGCTTGGTGTTGAGATTCGACCTTGAATCATCACCTATATCAAACAGAATAAGATCAGAAATATTAAAGGTAGCACTAATATCATAGTCACCTGACAAATCAACTTTATAAGCATTGTCATGGCCCATCTCCTCGTGGTTGTAGCTTTGATTTTCTATTGTTCGAATATCTCTCCTTACGCATATGCATCCCCACCGAATTGTCGGGCTGAAAGACAATATGATTGCCTTATTGGCTTTGGTAGCATACACACTGTTTTTCTTTTCAGTCTGCTTCTGCACTCTCATGGAGTGTCTTCAGCACCTGTGCTTTACGATTACCATCCAAACTAACCCTTTCATCAACAAGCAATGCAATCAAAGCCATGGGAGTTAAAGGGTTAAATCCATATACAATTTCAAATGATGAAATTCAGTAGTAGAGTGCACACTGCGATTATATGCAGACTCTATAAATGACAAACAATCTTCCCAATTCTGTAAGTTCTTTTGAAAGATGGCATGCATAAGTTGTGTTAAGGTCATATTAACTATTTGGGTTTGTCCATCTGTTTGGGGGTGACAAGTAGTTGAAAACAATAGTTTAGAACCCAATTTGCCCCATAACACCTTCCAAAAATAGCTAAGGAACTTAACATCTCTATCAGAAACAATGCTCTTAGGGTCCCCGTGAAGTCATACTATCTCCCTAAAAAACAAATCAGCAATGTTAGTTGCATTGTCGGTTTTATGACATGGAATGAAGTGTGCCATCTTAGCAAACGTAATCAATACTTACTTAGTAACCTTCACTTCACCACATTCATTCAACCACTGCAATCTATAAGGCCTGGGATGCTTGATACAACTCAGATTCAATTTCTTCTCAAGAGTATCACTAGCTAAATTAGCACAACTACCTCCATCGATTATTATGCTACATACCTTGTTATGGATGTGACATCGAGTGTGAAATATGTTTTCCCGATGCTAATCTACATCATCTTCTTTGATTTGCATGTTCACCGCACACCTTATAAGCAAGGCCTCCCCCTCAATAAGATATGCAATCTCCTCATCAATACAATCTACTAAAGGTGGCATCTCTTTACTTTCAGATTTGTCACTTTCAAATTCAACCTCTTCATTGTCTCTTGTAAGCATAACTCTTCGGTTTGAACACTGAGATGCGATGTGCCCCTTCCCTAAACACTTAAAACATTTAATATCTCTACCACGAGTAGGTTGAGATTCAGATTTACCTTTCCCATCCGTATGAGCATCCTTTTTGGCCTTAGGTGGTTCAGCCTTTCCATAAGGCTTTGGTTGGACAGCCCCCTCTCTTTTCAAATTTGGCCTCCATAATGAGGAAGATGAAGTCAAACTAGTCTTAAAACATGTACTGCCCCTTCTTTTTATTTGTCTCTCCACCTTCGTTGCCATATGGACCATGTCCTTCAATTCCACATAATGTTGTAATTCTACAATATTCACGATGTCCTTATTCAGCCCATTTAGAAATCTAGCTATAGTAGCTTCCCTCAATCACATTGGTCTGAATCATTGGGATCTCCATCTCCTTGAAATACTCATCCATGGACCTAAAACCCTGATTCAAATCCTGCAATTTCAAATACAAATCTCTATAATAGTGGTTAGGCACAAATCGCCTTCT
>Ga0325401_1005057_pt1 | contig 12540 bp, 6 predicted proteins | sample PopdelMetagenome_FD_205666 | JGI IMG/M metagenome (GOLD analysis project Ga0325401, IMG submission 205666) | Populus deltoides microbial communities from Bellville, Georgia, United States - Xylem-PdKOR-R2 | ecosystem: Host-associated > Plants > Phyllosphere > Stem > Wood/Secondary xylem | place...
TATATAAGGTTATCTAGTCTTCAGACTAAAGTCGTGAATTTAATAGATTAACTTTTGAGTTAAATTAGGTCATTTTTTTGAGGTTATCTCAGTCTAATGACCCGAGTCATGGGCTTAGGAGATTGACTCATGTTATTTTTTAAAAAAATTTATTCTTAAATATTGGGTTGATTAGGGATTGTAATTCATAATTTGTTTTGATTTGCTTTCCTTATGGTTATTTTAGTCTTATGACTTGGGTCACGGTTTTGAAAGGTTAACTCATGTCATTTTTTTAGGTTCTTTTTTAAATATTTTTTTTTTTTTAATTTCATCATTTCAATATGGGGTTGATTAAGAATTATGTTTCATAATTTATTTGGATTTGTTTTCTTTGAGATTATAATAGTCGCATAACCCAGGTCACATATTTGACATGTTAACCTGAGTTGACCCAAATCCATCCAACATATTGTTATCTTAATATTAAAAAAAATATTATCTTGAAATTTTTTTAGTCAAATTATATTTTTAGGGGTTGTATAAGTTGTTTTTAAATTAACAAAATCAATTGGGTTATATGGAATCAACTCTTATATAATTACAAATTTTTTTTCACTATAAAAAAATATTAATAAAATCTAAATATTTTTTTTATGTTAAAAAAAAAATTTAAACCAACAACCCTCATTGTAGCGTGGGTCTCTGATACAGTGAAATAGCTAAATTAGATGCATAAGGCCACTTGAAATTGTTCATCACGAATTCACGACAAAGTAACGTGCCTAATTGCACAGAAGAAGCTAGTGTATAAATGATGACAATTATTTGGCCATTAATGGATAATATTGGAGAAATAAATTGAGGAGGAAACTGAGACATCAAAGGAAGCGTACGGCGGGCGTTTCTGACAGACAAGACGGCAACAATTATCGTAAGTTGACAATCTTGGGCTTGGCTGTTTTCAATGCAAACCTCCTCCTCTTTCTTCTTCTTCTTCTTGTTTTTTTTTCACCTTTCCAGTGCAAGACAATTACTAGAAAAATAAATATCCTATGCCCTCTAGGCTGTTTCCATCGGGATATTTCTCGTGAATTACAAGTCACTCTTAGATGGAAATGGTATTTTACTCTTAGAATTTTCCTGAGATCGATGAAATGCTAAAATAACTTGATAAAAATTTTGAGCTCCATCCGGGAAATGATGATAAGAACTGTAACGCCAATCATGCACCTGTTTGTGTCCGAAGTCAATTATTTATGAGATGAGGACTTTTCTACTTGCTGCGATTGTGGAATTAACAAGATTATTTCTAGTTCCTATGAGATGTGGAATATGGAGCAATTATAGGTCTCCCCCTTGAGTGGGACCATAATTGGGATTCATCCTTTAGGGAAAAGTTGAAATCTTTTGTTTTTTAGCTGAAGCATTGAGGTTGATTTCCATGAAATTGATGTTCGTTCTTCATACAATTACCATATCATAAAATAAAATAAAATAAAAACGATGCATGCTTATGGAGAGAAAGTAATCATATTTATAATGCTAGCAATATATTCATGGGGGCCATTTCATAACAGTGCCCATCGTTAATTCGATATAATGTGAATTGGGTTATGGATTTTAGTTTGATTATATTTTGTTTTAAAAACTATCCTTTATTTAATTAAATAAAAAAAATAAATGATAGCAAAATAAAACATCAATCTAATACTACGATGTTGTAAAAAAATAAGCTATAAATAAAAATCAAAATATTTAACAACGTAACATGTGTAATTTATCTTATTGTGTTTAATGAATCTTTTTTATCAAAATAAATTTGTAATGAAAAAACACATAAAATTTATAATAGAAACCGACACACATATAAATTTATTGAATAAAAACTAAAGAAAATAAAAGGCTCCAAAAATGAAAAATCTTACAAAACAATATTTTTAAAAAACAAATTTAATATATAAAATTTTAAAAAAATCACAGATGAATCATACTTACCTCTTTAAAAACTAAAGACACCTAATATAATTAAAAAAATTACCACAAACTAATTAAAATATAAACCCAAGATTTATTTGAAAAAAAATCAACTAATACCTTAATGTTTTTTTAAAAAATATAATCAGGCCATGTGCTGTTGGGCTAGGTGCTCCAATCAAGCAATAGCCCACGCATGGACCTATATTTTTTTTTTTAAGTTTAATGGGGTGGACAACAAGTTATCAACCCCATAAACCAGGAAAAAAAATTGACAAGTTGCCTGCATTAGCAGACGATACATTGATAAATGGGGTCCTTTGTTTTTTCTTTAAAATTCCATTGTCGGTCCAAAACACCTAAAAAACATTGTAGAGATCTTGTTAAATCAATTTATGGCTACGAAAAACATAAAAAACCGCCTTAAGACTCGAAAAACTTCCCAAGTTTAGATATGATTTTTAGGTGTTTTCAAGGTAACAAAAATACCTAGTTTTGGGGATGTTTTGGTTTTTTTTTTTATAATATGCTTTGAAACTTTTTTTCTTGAAAAAAATATTAAAATAAACTTTTTAAGTGTTTTTAGATTACTTTAATGTTCTATATATTTTTTTTTAATATCATTTTAATATATTTTTTTATTAAAAATATTTAGAATTGAAAAACAAATATAATGTAAAACCCCAATTTATTTGACACTTGTAGTCCATTCATTGCAAAAGAACGCATCATTCTCCGTGAGAGTTTAAAACATGGGTCAGAAACCTTCTCTTCGAACTTCTGCTTGTGATGTGCTTTGAAAGACCTTTGTGTTCTATTTTCACTGGTCCTGCTCATCCCTTGCACGTCCAAGTATGCCCAATTATGGGACCCCATCCATCGTTTTATAAATGTAAGATTACAACGTCTTATAAGCATCACCAATCCCATGGAAATAGTGAAAAGATTATTTGTCTACCTAAGAAAATATGCACACACTAAACCTATATGCAGGTTCTTGACCACAAGCAGTGGCTATGATCGATGATGGCTTCTGCTACACTTGTTGCTCGATCTGTTTATATGGAAATCATATATTGATCTCATGAGTTTCTTTTCTAAACTAGGTATATATCCATGAAATGGTGCCCGTCGTATTTAAAGTCTGGCAACTTACATGCAGGCTGTTGTACCTAATTTGATCAATTAGCTTCATTGAATTCCTGCATTCCTCAAGTCATTGTTCTTTTTCCCTTGATTTCTGGGTGGAGAGTGGAGAAGAAATTCACTGAAAGAGAAGATATATATTACTTTAAGGAACTTCTAAATGATACTTCTTGCTGGGTTTGCTTGTTGACTTTAAGTTTGATACAGAAACGTTTCATCGAGGTGGTCCTCGTACGTAAGCCGTGAAATCAATCACAGGGATCAGTTGATTGGAGGCCTGAAAGGTCCATAGAAAGACCACTAAATTATTCACTAGCAATTTGGATGTTCTTCCCTTTGGATGTCTCTGTTACCTGGCTGGAATGAAAGCGAAATTTGTTTGCTTTCAATTTTATACTGTGCTTATCTTGGCCTTCCCCAGGAATTTTCTTCATCTAATAAATCCAAGAGATTGAAAAACTTTCTAAATGCCAATCTGGCATTTTTAGATAGTATTTTGTTTAGCTACTACATTATTTCACATAATTATATGATCATATTGATGTAATCTTTAGATAGATGCTGGCGATTCATAGCTTGTAAAGTCAATTATTATCATTCCAAGTAGTATGATAAAAATTTGCTCAGGTTTAAATTAAGTTGGAAGATCGATTGCAAATCTTAGAGACTTATTTTAAACATTTACGATGGATATTGTGACTATGTAATTGTTTCCGTCTTTGCATATATATATTCCTTTTAGTAATTTTCATTTTGATTGCTATTTTTTCCCGTACAAATTAAATTAAATAAGATTTCAGCTTACAATTTGTTTTTAATATCTTTTTATAGGTTCTCGAGAAGTCAAAAAATATCTTGATATTAATTAAATTGGTGCCCAATTTGGCAAGATGAAATTCAATTTTATTTATGAAAAATTTTTAACTTTAAGAACCGAAATTGACAATAGAAAAAATGACCTATTTTTCTTTTTAACTATACTTGAGGCGGCTTTTTAAACTTTGGTTCTCAAAATGTTTTATTTTTTCTAGTTTGATAACTTTTTGAGTTTTTTTTTAAATTCAAAATTTTATTTTATTGACATTTAAATTCTAAGTTTGAAAGAAAAAAAGAGTCATTGAAGAAAAGAAAAGGAGAGAAAATATTAACGAGTGTCCACATTCCAGCAATAAATTAAAAACTCATTCTTGATGTTAATGAGTTTCATTTGATAAGGATAGTTTTATTAAGATGTTTTTCACCTTTCATTTTGGTAGGTTCTAAGAGTGTTTTTTTAGGTTTTTTTAGATAAAATGAGTTTTTAGATAAAAAAAATACACCCTGACTTTGTAGCGACCTCTTGGTCATTAGATTCTGCACCATTAAATAGTGGGTCTTAACTAGACAAATAATATGTCATATGCATTGTCTTTTTTAAGAAAAAAAATCTAAGGTCGGACGACGTGTCATCCATCCTTTAACATAAAAAAAAGCTTTGATCTTATTTTTTATGGGTCAAGTATCTGGACCCATAAAAAGTTAACTCGAGTTGACTGACTCAATCTAAAAAGTTGTCATCTAAGTATATAAAATGAAAAGGTTAAAACATTGTCATCTTAAGATTTGTTTTTGTAGGTCATAACGAGTTTTTACTTAATCATATTAAATCAGCTCTCATCTTGTTCAATTTGAAATCCAAGCCAGGAAAAAGCCTGTTTCTAGGTTAGCAAAATAATGTAAAGATTATTTTGTACAAGGGTTATATTTTTTTATTGAAAAAAATAAGGAAAAAAAGAATTATATTAGCAAATCATTTTGTTTAAATGAAATTTTAATAATTAAAAAAATTTAAAAAACTTTCCGCTGTTAAATATTTAAATCTATATTTATTTTTTGGTTTCCACATTAACAACTCTTCTAAATATTTTTCTAAATATTTTATGATGCCTTGATCCTCTACATATTTGATTAAGTGAGTGTATTAAATTTTAAATCCACAATGAAAATGTTTTTTTTTTTTTACATTGAAAGAACTATTAATCAAATGAACAGCGCACCGACTACTTTAGATTCTATTTAGGTATATGTATACATGAACATGGATAAACATGATCGAATAGTCATGCTACTGGACGAGAGTGACCCTAACATTCCTTGCAGATTCTGCATAGAAATGCGTGGTGGGGTGCGTGCTTATGCCAATAAGATTTGTCGACTAGTTGAAAAACACTATGATTGAACGAGGCGAAGAATGAAATCGTCACATCAGATATCGTTGTTCGAGCATCAAATTGTGATCCCCACTGGTGTTGGAATTAGCCATGCTGGGGGTTGAATATTTTTTGTCATTTTAGACACCTGGTTTGTTCTTACTCGTCTCCATTCTTTGGTGGTTCGTAGTGACACCGAGCAATTGAATTTAAAAGATAAATATACCTTACTGTTCATAGGCAAAGGACAAGAAACATTGCCATCACCGAATGCTCATATCATTCAAACGTGTATGGATAAGGATTTAGCAATTAGCAGTCATTCTTTTGTCCCTCTTACTGTTGTCGTCTATCGCAAAAATTATTGAAAGGTGCAGTTACTTAAACGAGCGTTGAACAGTCCGGTAATTTTTGTTCTTGAATGTGGTTTAAAAACGTGTTAAGATTTTAATTATTTTTTCTATTTATTTTAAGATGCTCTTTTGTTAGGTAAGATTTTACCTCTATATAAGCAATTAACATGTTATTTTAATATATTTTTTTTAAAAAAATACTTAAAATATTTTGTGAAATCACTGTTCACACATAAATATTTTTCTCTCTCGTTAATTTCATCTTTTAGAAAAGGGTGTCGTAGAATATGCGTTGATTTTTTTCCTACTAGAAAACATATTAGCAACCCCTTTATAAATTTTTTCTGTTTATTTTAATTAATATATATGATTCGCTGCGTAACATAAGCCAAATGTAGTTTGAAACTATAATCTCCAGTCAATCCCTTGCTCCATAACAAAGAGATAGCTCCAGCAGGGTTACGTCAATGTCATTTTCCAAACCTCTCATCTACTTACCTACTCTATATATCTGCCATGTATTGGTAGTGACACTAAAGGAGGAGCCCCGTGGCTGCTAGAAAAGCAAATCTGATTCTCCAACAAGAAGTCATGGAGAAGCAAGGAAAGTTAAGTTCCTTGGTGGAAGTTGCCATCTAATTATCATGGTGATAATAAACTATGAAGAAGAACTCTGCTTTTCTAATGCCACAAGAATCCTCCAATATTGCTTTGCAAACGCTCTATCGAAAGTCAAAGCTATTGAGAATTGAAGACAACACTCGCACATATATAGTATATGTACGTATAGGAAAGGCTTTGCCAAGGTTTGAGAATATTATTTATGTTTACCCATGTTGGGGCCAAATGATTTTTTCATTATCCACAAAACAAATATTTGTGAAGATCATGGATGAATTACTTGACATCATGTACCAAGTTAGTACGCTTCACTTCACAAAAATAAAACTACAGTTACATGCTTGGGTGGCTGTATTTAATACTCTTTTATGTATTTCTTTATGTGGTCATATAATATTTGAAGATCTATGCTTATATGATATGCTCTCATTTTTCATAATATGGAGGTATAACAACCTTTAGGGTTTGGCTCATATAGTAAGTAGATTACTCCCATCATTTCCAAGCCCTATCGCTTGGGAATAAATGCTTCCCTAGCTGCTTGCCGGAGAAAAACGAAGCCTTGAAAACTTGAAATTCATCCCTCCAAGCGGATAAAGGCTTAAACCTATTCATCTATCCCTCCATACGGAATTGGCTAATGCCATAGAGAATTGAAGAGTGCATTTTGATTCTCACGTCTGTCCATATAGTTCATTTTTGACTGCTCCCCTCTCAAACTGAAGAGAGACTTGTCGGAAATCGCCACCACCATTTCAGGCTCTTATCCAAGAGCAGGTCACCGAACAAAAAAAGTTTTTATCTGTGGATGTGTTAATTAGTCCTGACAAGGTCGGAACTAGGACTTCAGAAATGAGGATGCTTTAATGAAAGTTTTTTGGATACATTTAAAAATAACATAAACTAAAAATGGCTATAGAAGATGATGAGTTTTTTTGGGTGAAAGAAATAGATATTCTCTGAAAATAAGCCTTAAATTCAAGGGTATATTTAAAGAGTTTGAGAGGTTTAGAACTAATAAGAAAACTTTGTCAAAGGTTTTTCCTTCGAGTCTTGGTGTGTGCAAGATGATCCATCAATGCTAAAAGTGATAAAAAAAAATAGAGTAATATGTTGTCGAAGTCTTCGAAAATGAATTTTCCGTGAATGTATTAGTTTAGATCGGAAAAGGATTTAGTTTTCAGTGGTAAAGGTTGGTATATGAGAATATCAGGGGGGGAGGGAGAGGGAGGGAGGAATTGTAGGTTGATGAATCATCAACGTTCCTTTCATCTCCTTAATTTTGAACTGGTAAAAAGGAGAGGTATTGAATTTTTCCCGTGGACAATCTGTTTGGTCAATCTCCAATAATTACAAGCAAGATGAACTCAACACTCTTGCAGAATTAATTGAGGAACATGGATTAGTACAAGAGGAGTCTGATGCCACGTGGAACAGGAGACCCCTGGAATAAGGAATAGTGGTGTTGTCATCAGTCATCATAATCTTTTTGGCTGATTTCTGAGCTAAGACTGAGCACCATCAAATCCAAATAGTTGGAAATCAAAGACCGTCCATTATGGTGTGCTCTCATCAGCAGATAGGCAGTAATTGGCCCATCTTTTGTCATACATAAGCAAACATCCTAACCTTCCTTTTTTATGCGGAACTACAAAGTTGACTTTATACCTGGTTAATTTTGCCTTATATACACCACCACTTGGCCTTGTTGCTAGAGGGGATATTATATTTATCTCTTCTTCCTCTGTTCACTTTGTTGTTGGCAGTATAAATACTGTGTTTCTGTTAATTAGCTTGCCTTGTCCGTTAAAAGGGAGAGGAAAATGAGCAACATAAGCTTTGTGGAGGCAAAGTTGCCACCAGGGTTCAGGTTTCATCCAAGAGATGAAGAACTTGTATGCGATTACTTGATGAACAAGGCTTCTCAGTTCTGTGATTCCCTTCTTATGATAGAAGTTGACCTCAACAAGTGTGAGCCTTGGGATATCCCTGGTGAGTTTTAAATCCTCGCTATAATCATGATCCCATACTTACAATCAATATCACTTTCACCGTGATTTTCATGTCAATTGTACTCATTATATGATTTGTTCACAACTCCACTCCCATTGAATCATTTGTGATTGTATTATTTATGATTTTCTATTCATTAAGCGCTTCCATGCACAAACTAGAATAGTTCTTCTTTCTTTGTTTTGTTGTTTCGGTAACTTGTAAAGGAGGGAAGAATACTGGCGATATGATGATCTTAATCACTAGATGACTATGCTCTAGTTCTTCCCACGAGTTATTGTCTACATCTATACTGCTTTAGGTTGGTTTGAAGGCTTATAATACACCCCCATTGAGTCAGCTCTCAATGTTTAAGCAAGGGACATGGGTTTTTAATTTTCTCTTTCACTTTCTCGGGATAAGGATGATAGCAACCTATTTCATTTATGTATTTGATAATTCTGGTGATGCATGTTCCTATATATGCTGTTCATCACATAATGCATGCCACTGGATGTAACATATCTACATCAGATTGAATCATTTAATTAAGCTGTGCTGAAATAAAAGGATAACTGGTTTTGTCATAGCATAACAAATATAAAAGTTGCTCTAGTTTTTGTAGGCAAACTGCATCTTACTGGGTACACCATAACAGTACGAACCCACTAATTTGTTTCTCAACCAGCTGACTATGGTGTTTTTTTTTTTTTTTTTTTTTTTTTTAAATCTAACTAGAAATGAATGTGTACAGTAACCCTTAAAATAAAAATAAATTAGGAAACCCGTATGGTGAGGGGTTGATATTTGGTAAGTTCTTGAGAACTTGAAATAAAATATTGTGGTTTTTTCCGCCGTATTCTGTATGGAAATGCTCAACCACCTTCTTGTAATTGCCAATTAAATTAGGCTTCTACATATGCTAGGAATTAAATAAAATATCTCCCCATTTCAAAAAGTAAAATGAAATAAAAATATCTCATATATATTCAGTGTTTTTTTTTTTTTGAAGATATCGACATTCTTGGCACTATCCCAAATCACCTAAAATAAAAAACCATGAAAGTGATTGAAAACTGAAATAGCTAAGCAGAAACCTAAAGTCATATGCCTTATTGTCCATACCTCGTGGCCGCCACTCTCTTATGATCACACACAGCTTAAAGTAATTGGATTTTAAGCTTCTAATTCTTACCAAATCCAATATGGCTTGTCATCACTCGCCTTCATTGAATATTAAAGTCCTCCATGTCGTTTTTCCTCCTATTTAATTATTTACCACAATATTCAACTAGAATTTGTAGATCACACGTGCCACAGTCGTAAGCAAGAAACCTTCGTTTTTGTCACCTTGTATATTTCACCACTGTTACCTTGAATAATTTCTCATTAATACATGGACATTGACCTCTTAACAGCATTACTATTATTTGATTACAGTCATCTATATATTTTAGCCGCATGATGAGTCCCTTTTGGTGCCATCATGTGCTTATCCATGCCGAGTCATACGAAACACCTTTGATATTGACCTCATTAGTGATTTTTTTTTTAATTATTTCACTATAGACTGAATATCATCACACCGGGTCAGTACTATAACAAATTCATGATCATAAAAGGAAAAAAAAAAAAATTCTCCAAACATTGTCTGCTTGCAATTGGGCTTCCATACCATATCATTGAAAACAAAACTCCAAGTCCAAGATAATCTTGCCTTCGCAAATCCCACTCAAGGCATTAAAAAGGCACAGTTTCGATGTTGAAGTGAGTTGAACCGTGTGTGTTCTTACGATCAAGTCATGAGATAAGAGAATGCCTTAAAATCCATGGCCTCAGGCCGTCGGAACGGACGTTTCACCGTCCAATTCGATGTTAAATCAGTGCCTTAATTTGGATGTCTTCAAAGACATTCGGTGTTGACCTAACCGGCAACCAAAGTCTTGCACTTTATGTCTGACTCTTGAATATTGGTAAAGCCATTTATCGAAGTCTTTGGTTTAATACCTTATTCTTATTTATTTTTTCCCTTTTGCTTTGAGTTTACCTTATTCCACAGATTTACTGTCTTGCTGTTCAATTCAATTAGTTGAAAGACGTGTGAATTTCTTATAATATTTACGTGTGGGAATATGGCAGAAGCGGCACGCGTAGGTGGCAAGGAATGGTATTTTTATAGCCAAAGAGATCGCAAGTATGCAACTGGATTGAGAACTAATCGTGCAACAGCTTCTGGATATTGGAAAGCCACAGGGAAGGACAGGCACGTCCTTCGCAAGGGCACTCTTGTTGGCATGAGAAAGACCTTGGTGTTCTACCAAGGTAGGGCACCCAAAGGGAAAAGAACTGACTGGGTCATGCATGAGTTTCGCCTTGAAGGACCTCTTGGTCCCCCAAAAATTTCTTCAGATAAGGTGGGTTTATCACATTATATGAATAAGTCAATGGTTTGAAATTTACTTTTGGCCCAGCTTTGACTTTTGACGAAGTTCCATGCTCAAGATTTTACTACGCATATGCATCTTTTCCTTAAGTTTTGCAAGAATCATGGTACCTCTTGTCTTCTACTAACATTTTTTTCATTCCGTACGTATATTGAATCCTTTGACTTCAAATAATATATATTTGATGGGTTTTTTTTTTTAAAGATTTTTTGTCTTCATATATGAAGTTAAATCTATCCCCTTAATTTTTTTATTTCTAGAAAAAAAAACAAATTTATAATAGGTAATTTATCCTATATTCTAATGGCACCTTTCTCTCTTTTTGTAGAAAAATTAATATCAGAGTTTGATCCATTATGTATAATACATGGAACCAAAATGAAATAATAATTTTTTTAATATATATTCTTACAAATATTGGGATATCCATGAATCTTTTAGCCAACTGCAACTAAATTCTGCACTCCTTTTAAAATAACATCTTTTTTTAGATTTTTTTCATTGTTGACTTGGCACGTTAAGATTTAAAAATATTAATTAAATAAGTTTTTAAAACAAAAAAAAAAATTCAAAAATACTTTTAAAAACGTAATCTATCACAATCAAATACCTACAACAAATCACGTCAACGTTTAAATCAACAATAATTTATTTGGAAATAGTTTAATTAAACTTGTGGACATCTCTCGGAGCCAAAAAAAAAAAAATGAAAATTAATTTGTTCAACTAGTCACGGCAAGTGTGCTAATATAAAATCACATTAGTAGCTGACCTAAGATGTGTATTTTATAATCATCTTATGTAAGCCTAATTATATATTTATTATTCTTAGCTTGTAAGGCATAATATCATGACCACCATTTCTCACCTTTTTTTTTTCTTGGTGCATACAGGAAGACTGGGTTTTATGCCGAGTGTTCTATAAAAGTAACAGAGAAGTTGTGGCCAAACCTAGCATGGGAAGCTGCAATGATGACACAGGTTCTTCATCTTTGCCTGCATTATTGGATTCATACATCACTTATGAGCAAACTCAACCCAATTTAGATGAGCACGAGCAAGTGCCCTGCTTCTCCATTTTCTCACAAAACCAAACCAGTCAAAATCTCCTGGCTCCGTACACCACCCAGATGGAAGCCCCGAACGCGCCCGCTAAGTGTACGAGCCCATTTGGAAAAGTACCTATGGATATTACCACTCCCTTGGACTCTTTTTCTTGTGACACAAAGGTACTAAAAGCTGTTTTGAATAACCTTACCAAGATGGAAAGCTATGGCAACCTTAACGGGTCATCAAGCTTAGGAGAAGGTAGTTCAAAGAGCTACATATCTGAAGTGGGCATGTCCAGCTTATGGAATCATTATTGATTTTTAGGTCTTAAATGTAGGATTTAATTAGTGAAGTTCTTCCTCTCTCACTGTCAAAAAAGAGGGGAAAAAAACTAAGAAAGAAACTTCAACACCCTTGCAAGACCATATCTGTTGCATAGCAATTTCTAGTGATCAGTAAGTCACGTGTCTTCCATATTATATGTTTTCATTTCTTGTATTGGAAGGCATTTTACTTGCGAGATGTGATCAGTATATTTTCTCTGCAATATTCCATTCCCTTTTCTAGTTCCTTGCCAAGTCAATTTTCAATTCTTGGTTATTGAGATTAATTTGCAATATGGATTAATATTTTAGGATTTATGTTACTTTTTTTTCTTCCCTTTTCAAACAAATTACCCATAAAATAACTAATATAATACACAACTAATTACTCCTGAACAACACAAAATTACACCGGCAGGCACAACAATTTTGCTCATTTCATTAAAAATTCCCATTCCAGAAGAGA
>Ga0325401_1005058_pt1 | contig 12540 bp, 7 predicted proteins | sample PopdelMetagenome_FD_205666 | JGI IMG/M metagenome (GOLD analysis project Ga0325401, IMG submission 205666) | Populus deltoides microbial communities from Bellville, Georgia, United States - Xylem-PdKOR-R2 | ecosystem: Host-associated > Plants > Phyllosphere > Stem > Wood/Secondary xylem | place...
TTTTTTTTTTATGAATTCATCAATTATCAATTTGTAAATATTGAAGTTTGTCAATGAATTCCAAATCCATGGTTTTGCTATAAAATTAAGAAAATAAAGCTTTAACAATCTGAAGTTTAAGTTATTATATTAAGTTTTGGTACGTGATTTCCTTATATTAACTATATATTTCTAAAAATAAAAATTCTTTAAACCTAAAATTTGTATATCTTTATTAACTTATGATAAAAAAAATATTAATTTTAATACAAGAAAGGCTTTGACTTCATATAGATATCACTCAAATATTAAAAATTTCTTTAACATCATTGGAATTTTAATAATTGAACACTCAAGAATTTAAATGTCACTACCCTCACTCTCACCTGGCATAATTAGATTATATTGATTATATTTGCTGATAAAAAATTGCTAGGATTTTATTATATCTCAATATAAATACATCTAATTACATATTTGGAATTTGTTTCATGTGATGAAAAAACCGAATATTTATATCTCAAATATTCAGAAAATGGTTTTAGTCATACATATGATGAACAGAAAATATTCATAACAATTTATTCATTAGAAATGTTTTTATAATCAAACTAAGGACAGAAACCCATCCTCTTGTACAGATGGGAAGCAATTTAATCGAGTGCCCTGGGATGGGCCCACCTCATAAAGATACTGGAACATTTCCTAATAATTCAGAGACAAGTTACCATTATTGCCATCTTTTTTTTTTTGGAAGCAACAAATCAAATTTTGGACTTTGTACGAGATAAGGGTAGATTTGCCTAAAAGATGGATGAACCTTGCTGTTCTTTGATTATAAAAACATTTCTAATGAATAAATTGTTATGAATATTTTCTCCCTTTTTTTAAAATAATATTTTCTCTAACAAAATCTTGGAATTCCTAAAAAGATATTAAATTTATTATTTTTGCTATATATATATATATATATATATGTTTCGAGAAACTTAATAGTTTTGTTATCAATTTTTTTTTTAAAATAGAGTTTTTTATTTTATTTCCACACACCACCTTTATATTCTCTATTGAAATAAATTTTTGTTTGATATGAAAAAAATTCTCATGCACTTGGTTGATGTATAAATAAATGAAAAATAATCATCGAAATAAAAGGTTGTTGAATATTCTAATAGGATGAATGATATGGGTTGATAATTTGACGGGATAACCTATGTTAACTTGAGTTTTTTTTTTTGAATTGAAAGTTTTTATTTTTAATTTTATCATTGAACATTGAGGTTATTATAAATTGGACATCGTAATTTATTTTGATTTTTTTTTTGTTATCATAGTCTCTTGACTCAAGTCACAGATCAATTTAGCTCATTAACTCGGGTTTATCCAGGTCGATATAATATGTTGTTGTCTCAATAGTTTTATAAAAAAATATCATCCAATATGTGTTAGGTTTTGAATTCATGATTAAATTAATTTTTTCTCTTACAAAACATATTAACGATGCTTGAATATTTTTTTTGGCATTAAAAAAGAAGATTAATTTGACTCGCTTTCTTTTGTGTTTTTTTTATTACCATCCAATTCAATAAAAAATTGATTCCAAGAAACACAGTTATTCAACACAACTTGGTCTATTATCATAGATGATTATTAATTATTTAATTAAATGCATGCATGGGGTTTTTAATTTGCAATTATAATTTTTTCTTGGTGCCAAAAAGACATTGTAAATGCTTGGCCGCTCATTTTTTCACGCAAAAAAACAAAATTATTTGGTCAACGATAAAGTGCGAGTCACATAGCTAGTATACTAACATAATTGTCCTTCTAGATTTTGAATGAATAAATATAGTAATTATTCAATGAACATGAATGATTTTTTATGCCAATTTAATATATGTAATTAAGTAAAAAAAGAAGACCACGTGATTGTTTTATAGAATTGGTATTGATTATATAATCATATATTATTTCATTAGTTATATAAAAATTACAATAAATTCAAGTATCTTTGACTTAATTGTAAATATTATATTGAACTTTTAACAAAAAGATTACAAAAGTTTAATTTATTGCTTAAAACCATTTGATTTTTAAGTTTTAGGAATGGATTAACGTTATCTTGAAAACCAAACTTTAACCTAAGTTAATCTTACAAGTTCATAAAAAAAAAAGGTTGGTAATAATTCAAGATGGAAAAACCATGAACACCCCTGGAAATTACAGCACACCATCACACATCAATAAGATAAATTATCTATCCTCCTTTTTTAAGAGACCTTTAGTATTTCCTTTCTGAGATATGGTGCTATGAGCAGCACGTAATCAATGCATGATTATCCCATGATTATGCTTTTAATTAGTGGGATTATCATCAATTAATTGACAACCTTTTCGAGTGATTATCTGTCGGATACTTCAAACAAAATGCGATGTGACGCCCAAAACATTTATAATTAATCAACAACCTTTTCGAATGATTATCTCGAACGCATGAGATAAAAACTTTCCTAAAAGATCATGTCTACGAGAATTGAATCAAGTATATTTCAGCAACAGATCCATGATTTTATCCTTCAATGATGAAGTAAAGTAAATAAATAATATTCATTTTTTGTTCCTTATTTTTAAATAAATAAACAAATTTTTAATATGCAAGTAAAAAATAATAATTTCTAAATAAAAGTTAATAGAAAGTTGGGAAATTATTTTAACAAATTGTTTGCTTGCTTCTTTTTTCTTCAAATTATTTTAATAAATTTCTTCAAACATGTCTCCCTTCTTTTTAAAAACTAAAACTAATAACTAGGTTGAATATATATATCCAAAGTAAACCATAATATATTTTTTTTTTGTTAAATATCAATAATTTAAACGCTTGCTTTTAATATTATTGAATCACTATACATAGATTATAACAACCCGACTTAATATGTTATATATTGTCCATTTTAACAATTTTTTATATACCCAAAGTAAACCATAATAATTTTTTTTGTTAAATATCAATATTTTAAACGCTTGTTTTTAATATTATCAAATCATTATACATAGGTTGCAACAGCCCGGCTCAACATGTTATATATTATTTATTTTGGGTCTTGCTATTTTAATATTTTTATTTTTAGTAACGCAAGTTCACTTCTGAACCTAACACATTTCAAAATACATATAGTATATTAACAACAAGCACTAAAAATAAAATTAGTTATCAAACCCTATTCACCGGAATGAGATATTATATAGATTCAGTGTTTTCATATTAATAAATAAAAAATCAAATGCTGCCTTCAATCGTGATGATGAGGTGGGTATTGTCTTATCTTAAAGTGGCTTCGTTGAGGGGAATCTGACAGACTTCGGGAGCATGACCTATATCGTTATAGAGATAAAAAGTGGCTGATCGTGATCACAGAGCTGGCACATAAATATACGGGCCACAAGTCTCCAGGTATCTTGCGATCTTTCTGATATAATTTCTTCAGATACACACTTTTTTTTTTTCTTTCAAAAAGCAAGTGCTAATGTTCTTGTAAGATAATGACAGTTGCATGGAAATTATTAATAAAATCACTTGGAACCGATCGATTCTTCCAATGTCCACTTAATTCAGGACCAAGAGAATTTTAAACATTTTTTTTTAATTTGTAAATTGTGATTCATATTTGACGAGATTCACTTTTTTTTACTTCTGTTTGCGCATCTAAAAACTCAGCCTAGCCAATTGTTGAGAGAAGGAGAGAAACAGGGTTAAACAGTAAATTCCCCATTCAATTTGTAAGTTTTATTATCTTCTTTTTATGGCTAAATTGCCATGTTTTTAATAAAATTGATGATTATATATATATATAAAAAATTTGGAATCAGATTATAATATTTTTAAGACATATTTATACTAAGTCATTTCAAGCTGTGTGTTTTCCGGCAACAGAAGTCATTTCCCTGCAAAACCTTACTCGAGTTTATACAAACATGATATGCAATAACGAAAGAAGGGCTGATCCCTACCCTCCCCAACTTAATTTCCTACGCAAAGAATTAATAATATACACAACCGGACCAATCCCATAAACTATGCCTTTTGGAAAAGAAAAATGCTATGACGTTCACACTCCACGAATAAATCTCTTTCTTTTACAATATATTATTTTAATTTCTTAGGGTCCATGAAGCTATTTATCTATAGGAAATATACTATTATGAGTTTCAACTAAGGCTAGCATTTTATTAAGATGATCTCTACAGGTTGGCATGTAAGTAAATCAGCAAGTTATCTATTGCTCGTCCTCCAGATTGTGGATGACGGGAGAAATTGGTATTATGTTTTTGTCATTTTAAGCGCCAAAGTAAGCAAGCCAGGCCTTCATCAACAAGACATGCGAGCCTCACAGTCTTTCCTAGCTATAATGATGGTCCTGATGGATGCCGAAAGTGAACAATGCATGAATGTACTACTTGCTATATGGAATTGATGAATGCCAAATTAAGATGCTCAAAGTGTATATCTGCTGTACTTATGTGGGGTTTTGTCAACTTATTAGTATGTGCTCATTGCTCTTGTTTTAATTGAATCCACTTGATCGTAGATACTTTCCATTCTCATGTAAATTGCTTTAGCTTTTGTTCTTCCAGTACCGATTGAGTTTTTATCCATCGGATCGCAGTGCAAGAGTCCCTGGAAACAAATCAGACTAGAAAAAAAGGAGTTCATCTAAATCTGAATAGTGGAGAGTATGTAGATTCTAGTTGTCCGATGCTAGTGTCAAATGACTAGAAAGTAAACACAGTCCAATTTAGTGGCACATAAATGTACTATTTCACTGTGTAAAAGTTGTTCCTTTTCGTGAGCGACGATAATATCTTCCGGAAAAAAATTAATTTAATATTTTTTTAAGTTAAATATACTTTTAAAACACACCCAAATAGTTTAACTACAATATCAAACAATTCTTAAATAAAATAGGCAGCGCTCCATCCCATCTTATACAGTTCAAAATAAATTAGGGTTTGTTTTCTCGTCCCTTAAGTTCGTAGGAAATATCTTCGTATCTTTAATGGGATCAAGGGGTGGATTCCACTCTCACGCAGTCTTATATAAATTGCTTCCCACCGGCACCGGATGAAGGTGCGTTTCCCTAAGCCTTGCATATATAAACACAGTAACAATTAATTTTTGCTGATATTTTCTGCTGTATTATTTGAATTCTTGAAATTTTCTGATTGAGATCACGGCAGTACTAGATCATATCATGCACTGCGCAGCGTGTTAAAAATGACGGCCTTTTGTCCATCTGAAAAATTATTAATTTTGACACTTTCCCGTTGGATAAGATGAGATGGGTCTGGATGTCCATTACAGTACTGCTCCCATGTAATGGATTCCTTATGTTTCTCACTTTTCTTTTTTGTTTTTATAGAGATGATCGATCCTCCTTTGGAAAAAGGTGGGATGGACATGGCCTTCAGGTGTGCTAGAAACTGCAAAATCATTTTTGATTTGGCTTTTATTACATAAAGTTTCAAAACTATAAGCCCGTCAATTAAATTATATATATATAAGAAATTCATGCACACGTAAAATTATTTCCTGTGCTTCATCAGGAGCTAGTGAGTTCATGATCCGTGGATCGTGGTGCTTGCCGTGTTGTTTGATCATGTATCATAAACAACGTGATCCACAAAAAGAAATTTTTATTCTTTTTAAAATATAATTAAGATATTGCTCGACTATCTCTATCTTTTCTTTTATTGCTTACGTACAGAAAATACAAAATATATCTTATCAAGTCTCTTTCCACTGTCTTATATTACTGTTTAATATTTTTATCATCCAATCACCATACAGTAAGCACGACATCATCCTTTCCATCCCATAATTTCCTCCCTATGCTTCCAGTATCTCTCTATATATATCTTGGTGAATCATTATGTCGCTTTACTTCAAAAGTATCCTCCTAGCTAAACAGTCCATTATATAATTTATATTAATTTTTAATATATATTTTCGAATCAAATCTTTTTACTTTTAGAATTTACATGAATCACACTCTTTTTTATTTAATTTTTATTAATTAAATTAAAATAATGAGATTTTAACTCATAATTGTTTAATAATTAAAGCTTTAATAACATATCAAATAATTATTTTAATTTAAAAACTTAAGCCTGTAGATAAGACTTAAAATATGATTTATAATAATATTTAATTGTTACTAATATATTAAATATTCTTTGGTTATAAAGCAAAGTTAAAGCCTAGATTTTTGAGAAAAAAATAAAAATGTTAATTAATTAACTTATATCATAAAGAAAATCATCACAGATCAAACACATGATCCCCTGCCTCCTGCATAGAATCATGCAACCGTCATTCAAGCCTAATATCAAGCTTGTAACATTAAACAATTCTCAGTGTAAATGTAGTATAAATACTAGGCGTAATCTAAGTTTTATTTCTAAATTCAAACCTATGTGTATGTGTGTGTCTATATATATATATATTAACACACACATAGAGGATGTTAACTCGTTCCAACATAAAAAAAAAACTTTTCTTTTAACATTATTATTTTTCATGTTATCTCCCATTATAAGAACACACACTATAGTAGCTAATATTTATAACATTAGGGTTCATCAATTAATTTAATGAATGAGCTTGTAGTTCAATGCCAGCTCGCACGACTCATACGACATTAATAAGAAATTTGCTTTAATTCCAATTACGAGATAAATGTTCTCATTTTCATGATATTATTTATTATGGACGCCACTTCTAAGATATAAGTTGCCTTGGTACGTAGTCACCGGTCACAAAATCCCTCCCTCTACTTTTTGTTGGATGTTTACGTCACAAATATAATATGTATAAGAATTGTTCATAAACTGGGCTAAGGCTAATCCACACTTGACCTATATAGTTTTATCCGGTTAATTTAACAAGTAAATTTATAATTTTAATTAAAATTTATTAGTTTTCATTAAAAAAATTAAAAAAATATTATTTTTAATAAAATTTAAATTAATTTCAATCAAATCAGATCATCTTAACCCGAATCTTATACCAGGTTCACCCATGTTATTTTAATAACTATAAAATAGGTCCTTTTTCTTATGATTTCCCTAAAAGTAATCATTTGAAAGGAGTAATTAATTAACACAAACATTCCAATCGAAAGGATAACCTGAATATATAAATTATTATATATCAATTCTCCAACTTATGTGTCAAAATTAGGGTGACGCAAAAAGGTAATTTTCAAATATTATAATATATTAGGGAGACACAAATTAAATATATACAGATTTTTAACCAAGTTCTTTAATAAACATGAAATATTACAAAAGGATGGGAGAGATAGAGGAGACGGAGTATTTTACATGAATATTCTTGGGAAGAGATTGATAACATGAGGCGTTAACTAACAAAGGAAGACATAAAAAAGAGCAAGCTCACGACCACAACATGCATATATATACACAATTATATACAAAATTTAGTGCACGCGTCCGTTGATCCGTACTTGAATGTATTAAATCTTGTTGGTGGCATTCGTGATTTCCTGGGTTTGCTTGGTTAGTAATTCCTTGGCAATTTCATCTTCAAATGCAACTTTCCCGCTATCATTCAGCTGTGGTATCACAATTTTTATCTCAGAGCAGATTGCTGTGCCCAAATTTCTAATCTCTACAATGTGTTCATGAGATAACTCCTGAAGTTTAGGCTCCGCCACCAAAAGTTTCATGGGGTTCCTATAGATTACGTATAGGACCATCTGGATGATACCAAATAAAAACCCCAATATGTTTGGAACCTGTTCAGGTAGCCGAAAAGGAAGAAATGTTAATTAAAAATAAATAAAAGCATAAGTGTAAAGTTGGTGTTTTTATTGATTTTCCTCCTTTTCTTTTCTTTTTTTTTTAAGAAAAAACTTTTATGGAAGTTCCATATTGAATTAACTTACAGCAACAAACTGGTCTTTCTTTAGATAACCATAGAAGAACCACATGACTGCACTCAAAGTGAGGAAGAAAGACAAGGAAATAGGCATGAACTCCACGCTCTTTGTTTTTATAACTTCTCTCTGCAAGATTCAATCAAGTATTAGGAAAAAAAATATATGCCAGAATTGAAATTTGAGTTGCGTACTCAAATTACTCACCACAATGAAAAGAGGGGCAACAAACACGCATAGAGAAAATATCATGCAAATCCATCCAAGAACTTGGACACGTTTTTGGCCTTGTGTCAGGAATAGAGTTAGTACACATATGAGACCGAACCCAAAACTATTGAACAGGAGGAGAAGTTTGAAGGTGAGAATCTGCACCAAATTAATAAATTTCTCCATATATTATTACGCCAATAATGTGAGAAGGGTTTTAAGAAATAAGAGATCAGGTGAAAGTAGATATACTACTTTGTCCTTCTTGGTGGCATAGAGAAGGTAGACAGTAATATAGCCGAACTCCATGAAAAAGGCAAACGTATTGATGGTGATGAGAAGGATGGCATCCTCACTAAAAATTGCATAGAACAGCCAAAGCATTGCACTGAATAGAGCAATCACATATGGAATAGATTGAAACCCTTCGCTTGTTTTCTTCTTGTAAATTTGATAAAATGTGGGCCTGTGATATGTGTGATCAATTCTCACTAGTTAGTAAAATGAATAGCGCTCGTAGATGGTAATGATACAAAAGTACGTAGAGAATAATGTTTGCAGAGAGAAAGACTTACAGAGGAGCAAGACAGACAAGACAGGAGATGAGGTTGCCTGTATAACATTGGCAGCAAAACAGAAAACCAAAAAAACATCAACTTAAATTCGTCTACGAGTTGTAGAAAAGAAAAGATCAGATCGAAATATATATTATCCATAAGAAGAATAGAAACTGTGGAGAAGTTAAGAACGAGACACGTCGGGACTTATAATTTATACCTAAAAGACCGAAAGCTAACATCCATGTCAAATGCAAAGCCATCTCTCTACCACAAGAAATTAAAGTCAATATTCAAGTCTCTCTCTCTGAACTCTCTCAGACAGTTGTGTTTCTCAAGAGAGACTCTTGGTATGCTGTATTCGTGAGCAACGGCTATGAAACTATATATATAGCGATATCATTTAGTCAAGTGGAACTAAAAAATATTGAATATCATGTACCAATGTAACTGTGGTTTGTTAAAAGATCAATGAGGAACACCTTCTAGTTGGTTCAAATTTTACATAAATTTGTATAGTCCACACAGCCTTAAAGCCCTAATTCTCTGTATCTATCCCTATTTAGTTTATTGGTAATAAAATTCTGTTCAGATTATAATAATGGTTATGGTTTAAAGTATTTTTTATTTATAAATATATTAAAAATAATATTTTTTATTTTTTTAAATTATTTTTGAAATCAGGATATTAAAACGATATAAAAACATAAAAAATATTTTTTAACAAAAAAAATATTCAAAATTTATGGGATCCAATATATACTAAAAATCTATTTATTTTTGTGTTTTAAAAATATTTTTTAAAAAAAATTTTATTTTATTTTATTTTATTTACTTCAAGTTATTTTTTTATATTTTTATATCTTTGTTAATATCAAAAATAAAATTTAAAAAATAAAAAATATTATTTTAATATATATATTTCAAATAAAAAATACTTTATAAAATAATTGTTAAAACATCTTCAATCAGCCTGTAAACATACAAAGTAGCTCCTATTTGTTGATACAGTAAGTACTAGTAGATGCCAAACATTTAATTAGAGCTTGCTAGTCAATTAAATTAAAACTATAGAGCTTTCTGTAATGACCAACAATTAATAATTTGAACATTGGGTTAATGAAATGATCATCTAGAAAGAAAACTAATTAATACGTTAACAGAAAACTTATGGGAGAATTTTGATTTTTTTTTCTTACATGTTAAATTAATTCATACATTGGATAAGTTCCCAAATTTTAGTTTAATTACATTAATTAGTTGCTTTTATTGCAAAAGCAAGTCACTAATTAACAGCTAGTAATATAAAATTATAATTAGAACCTTATATTATTTAATTGTTTATTGCAGCTATAAATTATATCAATCTGAATCGGCTGAAAATGATTTTTATTTCATGCAACTGGTCTAAATGTTTTGGCATCTTTAGGAGGGTGGATTCCACTTGCAATGCACTCTATCTCAACTGCTTCCCACCTGCATTAGAGGACGGGCTTGCATTTCTTTGATGGGCTTATTTCTAAAAAATTTATTGTTAATTTTATGTATTTTTGGTTGTTATTATATGTGTTTCTGATTGAGTTCACGGCACTAGCGGAGAGCGTACTGAAATTATGCTCCTTTTCTTTCTAAAATCTTGATTGAGCTTGTCTTTCAGATAAGATAAGGTGGGATTTAGCTTTTTTTTCTTTCTTTTTTTTTTTTTAAGTAAAAAGTTTCATGGCACTAAAAAAAACAAAATAAAAAAAATAAGAACCAAACCTTAACCCAAAAGCTTTATGGTGCCGGTAAAGGTGAAAACGTTACCTAACTAAAATATTGATAAATAAATAAAAAAACCAGACTGCAATTGAAAAATTATAGAATTATTCGGTAGCACAAGATGCTTAAGAAAGATTAGGATAGCTACAACTAGAAAGACCAAGTAAAATAGAAGCACACCCACATCATACAGCCTCCACACTCAAGGTAAAGAAAAAAATGAAAAAGAAAGCATCTTCACCAAAAGAGAAACATCAGCACAAAAACCATAGCCACAAGCAAAAGCAGAAAGCAAAAGAAACACAAATCAGGCAGAGAAGCAGAGATCATCCCCTAGAAAGAAACAAGATAGCAAAGGAAACACAAACTTGGCAAAACAAACTTTCACCACCAAGAACCCCAAATAGAAATAAACAACAGAAGGGTTAAAAAAGAACTGGCTGACTCAAATCCGAACAACAAATTCATTTGTTCTGTGCACTTCTTGTTTAGCCAAGTGATTTGCCATATCATTAGACTAATGATGAGAATGAATGAAAATGATTGAGCCCAAGCATAGAGTCAATCTCTTAGCTGAAGAGAAAAGCTTATGGTGCAACCAAGATATGTTATCTGGATTATTCATCCAACTAATGACATTAGAAGAGTTTGATTCAATAATAATATGCTTGTGATGCAAAAGAGGGTTAGAGGCTGAGATTTTAATAGCTTTGACAACAACTCGAAGCTCGGTTTCATTAGATTCTAAAATACCAGTCGACATCGAGAAGATACCAAGAATAATTCCATAATAGTTTTGCAAAACATCACCTATACTTGAGGGCCCAGGCTTTCCTAACGAAGATCCATCCATATTCCATTTAAAGCTACTAGCCTTAATGGGAGAGCATATGACAACCAACATAGGTTTTTGGAGATTCGTCCATCTAATAGACCCTCTACTAATCTTAACAGATTTGAAGTTGTATAGGAGAAATCAGAATCTATAGCCTTCAGCCACAAACAGAGTTTAATAATAATAAGAAAGAATAATGTGTCGTGGTTCAGGGTCTTCTGCTTGAAGATCACATCATTATAAAGTAACCAAATAGACCATGAAACTGAAAAAAATAGCATCAACCATGCTTCTTTTTTTTAACTTATCAATATTAACCAAAGAATCCCACTGAGAAAAAAGGGTTGATAAGCTATTTAGGCAACACCACGCTAACCCCCACCATTTAATGACTTTGGACCAAATGATCCAATGATTATGGCAATGCTTAAGAATGTGATCAATCAATTATTCCTCAACTAGACATATAAGGCAATTAGCAGTTGAGACATCCAATATACCTCTTCTAACCAACACACCACAAGTGTTTATTTTGTTGATGATGACCATCCAACAAAAGACCTGTATTTTAGGTGGGATGATCCCATTCCAAATCCCAGCAAAAAAAGAAGATGGTGTCCATGGAAGGACAAGAGCTTAATAAACCGCAGAGGGATTTAACAATGAATCTGTTTTTAAAGTTATCTTTCCATACTAGTCTATCCTTTTTAATTTTATCTAAATTCACCTTGGATAAAATAACATATAGTTGGTATGATAAATCAAAATTTCTTCCCTGTAAAGGTGTAGACCAAGAAAGGTACCAAAACCATTTGTATCCATCCCACACTCCTATCTTGTCGAGCTTGCTTCTTTATCATTGAAAAAGCTGAAAAGGGTAGGAAACTAATCTGCCAAACTACCATTATCAACCCAAGTATCAAGCCAAAATTTAATCATCTTGTCAATACCAACTAATATCACAGATTGATGATTAATAATATTTTGCAGCCTATTATTTTTAACATAGTAGTTAACAATTCGCGATCATGTACTTCCAACCCCTAAAATAGTATCTTACGGTTTAAGTTTGAAGCATTGGAGATTGTAAATGCTTTTGATCATATTTTTCCATATGTTAGACTCCTCCAAACCAAATCTCCATAACCATTTGAATAACAAGGCTTTGTTTTTATCCCTTAGAGATCCAATCCCAAGACCACTAATGTTACCCATTTTTTAGGGGTCCCCATACAAAAAAAAA
>Ga0325401_1005059_pt1 | contig 12537 bp, 9 predicted proteins | sample PopdelMetagenome_FD_205666 | JGI IMG/M metagenome (GOLD analysis project Ga0325401, IMG submission 205666) | Populus deltoides microbial communities from Bellville, Georgia, United States - Xylem-PdKOR-R2 | ecosystem: Host-associated > Plants > Phyllosphere > Stem > Wood/Secondary xylem | place...
AAAAAATCATTAAATTCTAGTGATTGAGAAAGAAAACATCAATTGACACTAATTTCAGATATCAAAATGGTCGATCTTAGTATTTATAGGTTGCCTTCGATAAGAGTAATTCAATTTGGGTGTTCTTTCATTTTCAAATTGCTTGAGAAAATAGCTCTGAAGGAGGAAATTTTTTGGATCCCAAGTTGATCTTTTGTTTTTGAATCATTATTTAGATTGGTTGGAGACATAAATAGGTTTATTTAGATCTATAGAATGTTTTTTTTTTATTTTTTTATGGTTTTAGGTTGAAAAAGACTTTTCAAGAGTGGAACATCCCTTGCCCAATTTTCAAACGACCATCTAGTTGCCAGAATCTAAGCATAACAGAAAATACGTTGTTTGTCGCATCGCATCGCTTGCTCTTTTTTTTTTTTAATGGGGAACTACATGTCATCTACCCCTTTAAAATATATAAAAAATATCAAATCCCATGCATGCGGGTGTGGGCTAGTAGACTAGCACACCTAGGCTCTTTTTATTTAGGCCCAAGCCCACGAGCCTCAACCTGTTTTTAGATATTTTGGTTTTATTTTTTTCATATTTGCTTTTCAATTTCATCATATAATTTTGAATTTAAAAAAATTAATTTCATCATTCAATATTTAATTTATTTTAAATTGGTATTTATGATTTATTTTGTTTTTTATAAAATTATTGTGGTCTCATATAAATGTTCCATTATTTTATTGATATTTAATTTTACAAGTATTGTTTTTGTAATTGTCTAAATTATATTTGGACTCGATAAGTTAACCAAAAGATATTAAATTTACTCTCATGTTTTTTTTCCCTGCTAAAAAAATACATTAACAACATTTATTTATTTATTGCACTAAAAAAAATTAATCATAACCGGAATATATTGCGGGCCAATAATTGAATCATGTTAATGTCTGCTCAGTTCTCACACTCAAATCTAACCTAACCTCAAGGCAAATTCAGTTAGTGTAGCGGTGTAATTAAATAATGATAAGAGAATCTTAATCTTATCCGCATGTTGATGATCATATGGCTGGCTGGCTGCCTGGCTGCTATAAAAGATGTTCACCGACATGCCAGGAAACAAGATTCCTCAATGAGTTCTGTTTTGAAAATCCCACTTCAAAAACACTCTCTACAGCGCTCCTTCCTCGTCACTGTCCTCTCAGCATATAAATTTTGACTATTCCACTCTTTATACAGCTTCGTGCACTTCGTATTAAAGATTTAAAAAAAAAAAACGAAAAGAAAAGCTGATAATAATAATTTAAATGGTGAAAAAACTATTTAATTCACTAAAATCAACCTTTAATTCCAATAAACCATGCTCAATTATCTGAAATTAAAAATACAACAAAGATAGTGGTTCAGTGATAAAAGTTTGGGACCAAAAGATTTGCTTTTTTTATGGTTTCAGGTTCTAGCCCTGTGTTTACTTATATGATAGTTACTGGAAACTTACATGGTTATTAACTTTAAAACTCGTAAAATTAATTAAGGTGTATGTAAACTGCCTCGGCTATCCTTATTAAACTAAAAAAAATAATAATAAAAAGACTCGTATGAAAAGAATCTATTCATATTTTTAAGAGGTGGGACCGAAGCACACCCACATCACCTCCGTGGCTCAGCCTTTTACATCAAACCCAATGGACCCACCTCCCCATACGGCTGCACCTCCCCTGACCAGCAACGCGTGCTTCAACGTCACTCTCCAGTACACTCTTCCCCTATGACTACCATTTCCTTACCTTTCTTTCTAAATTCTTGTCGTCCATTATTAGCTGTGGTGTTACTTTTAGAGCAATTTTACACAAGGCCTCCATATGCATGTGAATGTGATTATATGTTTCTTGACAAGGACTAGCAGACAGACGGGTTTTTATTTTTCCGTTTACTTGCAGTATATTTTGTCTTTATTTTATAGAATATAGTTTCTCTCTAATTATTTATATACTTAACATGTACAGTATTTTGTTGCATGGGATAATATTATTGGATAATCTTTATTATTTGATTCAATTTTTTCCCCTTTTTATTATTAACCTCTCCCGCCTTTTTATTATTGAGTTTGGATGAAATCGTCATCCCTGGTTGTATCCCTTTGTTTGTGAATATAAATTCTAGAAAAAACATCAAATATATCTTTAAAATATTTTTTATCTTTAAACTGATTTCTCAAATATAAAATAATGTTGTTTCTTGTATAAAAAATGATTTTTAATTAAAAATCCTTCAAGTTTAAAGGTAAGGATACCTAATGTTGTTCGATAACAAAATTAAAACTATTGATATATAGTTAGGTTATTTTTAAAGTTTGTCATAAATTCTACAATGCCATTGCCATATTAGCATTGATCAATTTTTTTTTCTGAAATAAGCTGCTTAAAATTGTACAAAGAGGCTTTATGATTTTTGAAACAAATGTCATATTTTTCAAAATAATTCAATTCAATTGGGCGACGTAATGTTTAGATTATTTTACAAGGAATTGGTCATTACATGAATACCAAGTTCCCCACACACACACATAAAAAAAAAAAAAATTCCTTCACAATTATTTTATATGATAATTCAATTCAAGTGTGAGAAGTACAGGTTTGGGATTTTTTTAATTTTTTTTACTGTTTTTAAATAGTATACATTTAAGGGGTGTCTGGAAATATACGATAGAATCGTATTTTTAAAAAAATTATTTTTTTATTTTAAATTAAATTTTTTTATGTTTTTTAAATGTTTTGATGTGAAAAATAAACTTGAAAAAATATATATTTTAATATATTTACTGAAAAAAAACATTTTAAAAAATAATATTTTTTATTATATTTTCAATCGAGCCTTGATAACGTATGGTTGAGATATATTTGTCACGGGCCATGAGATGTCATCTAAACTTCTTCCTAGCTCCTAATAACGTGCATGAGTATAAACACTTAATAATTTCAATGGGATTTTCCATAGTCAACCAGATTTTGTTTTATTGTTTTAATTAGTTAAATCTTGAAATTATTGTCTAGAGTAATTTATTAAAAATATTTATATATAAAAAAAAAAAATTAGATCGATGTAGAGACATGTATTTAAGATTGGAAAAAAGAAAAGACTTCATTATTTTGATTGATGCGTAAATTAATTAAATAGAGAATATTATCACAAGAAACAAATATTAATATAATTGAGACAATAGTAAATATATTACTGGTGGTGGTCAATGGTGATAAACAATTCTTGGTTGCATGTGGTGTAATTCATCTCAGCCATCGCCGTAAGCTATTTATTTCGTTGATTGTTTGGGAGCGATATTGCAAGGCCTTGTGATCCTCAACAACTATATTATAAAATTATAAAATTATATATAAAACAATTTGAGGTTAATTTACTATATCCAATTTTATATAGCTGCGCTGCTGGACTTGTCTGGGGCATCTCTATCACAAAACTTGAATGACATTGGCTAAGACACTGGGATTTGTTTGGCATGCCTCGAAGCCCATATGAAACAAACACTTTGGTTTCTCGTGTGCGAGAAAGGGAGGAGAGAATCTTAAATTCTTCTCAAGTTGTGATTTATTCCCATCTCATGCAGCATACAGTGAAGGATAATGCGAAGGAAGCGTCTTTCTGATCTAACAAGCAGCTGCTGTAGGTGAGAGGTTTTGGGTGGAAAAGGAAGTACTGTTAGCCTTTTTCTTGGAAGTGCTCTTTTTCCTGTTTCGCTCCTTCTCCTTCTCCTTCTTCAGATCATAAGATTTGATCTTCCTCTTGGAAACTCTACACACAGGTCAGAAGATCATATCAATCTTTAACCCTTTGTGGTGCTTAATTCTATAAACGACATATATATATAGTTCTTTTTTCTTTTCTTTTTACAAATAAGTTGTTGAAATCTTCGTTTCAATCATATTCTTGATTATGCTACGTAAACTAGGAAGAGTTTTCTTCTCCAGTTTCCCTAATCTAACTAGCAACAAGGCTACACACACACAGATATATACGTTACTATCTAGTCCTAATATTGTCAAAGAATGGCTTCTGCGTTAGTCATTACACACACACACACGCATAGAGAGAGAGAGAGAGAGGGAGAGATTGTTAGCTTAATGATGTGTATATTGAGTTTTAATCTCGGATAACACAGAGAAATGGTTTAATATTGCAATTAATATGAAAGTATATATAATACTTAAATCCATTGCTTGCTGCATACTAATTTCTTGTTAAAAGAGGGGCTTCGATCATCCCCATAAATCTAAACATTGCATGCATACCCTTCTCTCCTTGATCTACTCAAATTCTGGAAACATAGGTCTCAGCTCAGCTCAATTCAAATTATTTATATGGATCGAAATTCTCCATTCAGATATATATGCAATGATGATGAGCTAAATTGTCTGTATGTTATGGTGGTCTAATTCTAGGTTAGAACCATTATATTCTTCTTTTGATTAAAAAGTAGTAATAAAAAATAATTAATGTTTAATATTTTCATAGAACGTGATGTAACCCTATGGTTCTTGATTGGGAGATGTGTGTATGGCAATTATGATTGTGGCCCAGGAAGGATGAATGGAAGAAAACACAAGCTAGCAAACAGACAAATCATACAAGTAGCTGATGTTATTATAATGCATTTATATTTATTACTATTTGGAAGTAAAAATGAAGGCTCCTATCCTACACCACTTCTTTGTTGTTATTGTTAAGCAATCTATCATCAATCAAGGAGCTTCTTAGCTTTAAATTGTTTCGTTTTTATCTTCTTTTTACAGATTCAAGCAGGGAATCCATCGCCAAACTGGAAATGTGACTTTAAACGCATTTCTGCTTGCAAGTTCTTGGAAAGTAGGCATTGTGGATTCAACGGTATATACATAATTTCTCGAGGAGGCAACTGGGCTACGCCTAACACAAGCAAAAAACATGGAGAAATTCCTCAAGCCCTACGACAAGGAATACATGAGAATGGCCATGTTAAAACATGAAGAAACATTCAAAGAGCAGGTGCTTAATTAATTTTTCTCCACGTGAATATGGATGTCTTTTAACTAATTATATTGCTTGTCCTTATTAGAGATTCTGATTTTTTGAATGATGTTGCAGGTATGTGAACTTCATCGTCTATATCGAACCCAAAAAATTATGATGAGAAACATTGAAAGCAACAGGCCTAGTGCGAGGTGTCGAGAATTATGGAGCTCAAAGAATGGCTTTAGCTTTAGTCAGACTAATCATGCACGCGATATGCAGCAGAAGTCGATAGCGAAACTTGACTTGGAGAGGCCTGCTGAACTTTATGTTGTAGAATCAAATGCAGATACAGTATTAGAGCTAATAGATGAGAGTGAGATTCAGCTAACACTTGGACCTTCGAGCTATAACAGAAGGAGGAAACGTGAAACCCCACTAACTTCAGATTCAGGACCAAGCCTCTCTTCGACTTCCACTGGATCCAGTCATTTAAACAGGACAAGTTCCTTGACAAATCAAAAGATCAACACCAGAAGAGAAGAGTTAAGTGGCCCTGAATTGGGGCTTTTCCAGGTTCCTGACATTACCTTGGGGTACCAAAATGGAAGTAAAAACAGTATTGGCGTTGAAGAACAAGTAAGGCAGGATAGACTAAAACAACCTCCTTGGCTTTGTCAAGTTTTGCGTCTGAACATCGCTTGAAAAAATATCTTTGAAGTCGACATGACAAGATTTTAGACTGATTCTTACCGACTAAATCTATCAGTCATGCTTGTATTGGTTTTTCTGCTTAGCTGCTAGCATGATGGGTTTCTTGTGTAAAGATGATTTTCCCTGTGCCTTGCAAAACCCATTACAATTTAATTATAATCTAAAGATTGACCTTTTCTGTTCCAGACCAAATATATTATCTGGCAATTAGGCCCTGGATTTTTATCTGGAATTTCAATGTTACTTATTCCCTTCATTTTTATTTTTATCTAGGAGACTTTTGCTTTTATAGAACAAAGCAGCCTGGAGAATTAATTTTGTCAAATATTTTAGGTTCCTCACAGAATTTCCTCTTTTCTTCAATGTTTTTGTAATCCGCCTGGAACTCGAGACCTTACCCCACTAAATACAACTAGAAGAGTAGATTTGTGTTTGTCTGCCACCAGATGAACACCAGGTTCCTATCTCAATAATTGATAAAAAATTTCCTACCTCCACGGTTTCTTGTAGATCCCTCAGGAACATTCCATATACCTGGATTTTGAAAGTTTAAACCTTTCATATATGTGTGTGTGTGTGTGTGTGTGTGTGGCCCAGACACACTCAACATGCACTACTGCTAGCCTGTCCCATGAGCTATCCTTGCTTTTCCAAAACCTCCATCCAAAAAGAATCCATAATTTAGATACAGACCCCACGCTATACTGTTAACAGGTCCTCCATTTCTTGACCTACCTGCAGGGATTCTTGTCAGAAGCAGCTGTTATAAGAACGTGAAACTGGAAGATGATTAAACGAACTTCATTTTTCAATAGACTACTAAATGGACTATTACTAAGGCTTTATGTTATCATTTGTTGCTTGCTAGAAATATTCTAAAACCGGATAGTGCGCTAAGTTACAAAAACACAAGTCATAATGAACTATTTCTGATTGCTGCTTGAGTTATGCTCTCAGCAGCAGCAACTCAGATTTTCATTTCTTGAGAAGAAACAGGGATCACTCATTGCTGTGTAGAAACATCAATCTGAGGAACAATAAGTTTAATAATTCCGGGTTTGTTTTTAGCCTCTGAATCAATATTTTATTGAAAACACAATGTAGATAATATTTACAAAAATATCAAACCAAAGAAGGAGATCTTAAGATACAAAGAGACAGCAACTAGTAGCCTTCTCACCCCTGCCTCACAAGCAAAGCCAAAAAATCCTACACTGTACTCTTCACAGAGTACTGGTAGTTCTAAAAAAATAAGCGCATGTCTTTAAGACTCAAGATATTGAATGCCGGCGATCTTTGCTTGGTCTAGTTCGAGCCTTGGTATTGGTGAGTGGGAATCCATCAGCTCGCACGAAAGGATTAATCCTTCCAAGCTTTTTTGACACAGAGTTAATAAATGATTTTCGAGGCAGAGGAGGTTTATCAGCAGATGGACTGCTTTTAGTTGATACGACAGTAGCTCTTTCAATCTCCTTCATTTTCATTTTCATTTTTACTAGCTCTATTTTCAGATCTTCGTTCTCTCTGCGTAAGCTGGAGAGCTCATCAGAAACAGGACGAATATCGGTGGAGAATATATTTACTTTGGGAGGAAGAGCAGGGGAATCTCCACCCATGAGATTGCCATTCATGACATCCCGAAGGCGTTGCTGCTCATAGTAAAGCACTTGGACCACAGTTTGAACTGGAAGTCGATCATTCTGAGCAGCATGAGCACAGGCCTCCCGAGATAGTTTCTGACAATCCATCAAGCTGCAGACTTTCTTCCTCTCCATGTCACTTAAAGCAGGATGGGCCTAAAGAACGGATCAAAAGGAGAACTTCTGTTAAATTGACAGCATGAAGAGATAAGAGGGGTTTTTTTTTATATAAGAATGGACATCAACCAAGTAAAAAGCATGCCAAGGCTCAGCCAGACATAAATATGGAAACTGCGTAATTCAAATTGTCTTATGATCAAAACTAGTAATGCAAACTATGCTATCTGAAACTTTTAAGTGAGGCAGTATATTTTAGGTAATGCAGATAGAGAGAATTTCATGCAAGGGACTGCACCTTGAGGTATATATCTATGGCCCTATACATCCCATCTTCTGTTACCCTTGATTGTTCTGGAATAATTTCAGCTAGACCAATAAATTTTGAAACTGTCAAGTTACGGTCGGACGCTATTTCAGCTAGGTAGTTCTCCATCAGCTTCGCAACTCGTTCCATATCACTTAGCAGAGTAACACCACATTCATCATCAGCATGGTAACCGATTCGGTTTCCTTCAACTTCATTCTCAAGGTAATTCATCATGATCCGCTGAACAGTATCTACATCAAACATTGTGTCCCCTGTAAAAGAATATGCAGGAATCAAGAGATCATCCAAGGCAGCCTGTCCTAATTGCAAGCCCATCCTCTTCTCCAAATCAAGCCGGCAAGCGACTGTTGTCTCAAGATAAATTGCAGCACGAAGCAACATAGAGAGGAAACTAACTGACAGTACATTCTTTTCCCTTGGTAGAAGACTCACTATTGTTTCCAGAACAACCCTCTTCTCATGCTCTTGCTGTGCCTCAATTTTCTTCCTTCCCTTCCCAAATGCTTCCTGCAAGAAAAAGAAGATTCAGATATTGTGAACACATAAGCCACATAATTGAATCAAATCAACTTTTCAGGTTGGGATCTCACCAAACCTCGTAGAGATTTCTGCGCATAGAGCATTAGTACAGGACCAAGAGCGTACTGTTTAAACCCTCTTGCCATCATTGCAATCAAAACCCTTTGGAAAATATCAATTCTAAGAACAGTTAAATCTTCAGCCCACCAATCAACAATGGGCTTTGGTTGAGACACAATGGAAGAAATCACAACCTCATTGCCACTATCAGACCTTCCAGACATTGAAAATTGGCTTTCTTTGCAGGCTGCAAGTGCTATTGCATCTATGCATCGGCTTACCAATTTCACTTTCTCTGCCACTGGGAGGAGGTTTTCTGAGAGATGTAAAACTGAAACTGCTCCTGCTAGGCTCTTTAGTGCTACTTCATTCAAATACGCATCAGTCCTTGACACTAAATTTCCAACTGCATAGTCCTCAGTCATCTCTAGATACTCTGCCACACATCGAAGCAAGGCAATGTTTTCTGTACTAATTTCAAAATTAATTCCATAACAGAACTTCGCCGCTAGCTCAAATGCTTCTGCCCCGCCAGGGACATTAGGGATTTTTATCTCAGAAAGATCAGCATCACTAGATTCTGACACCATTTTCCTAATGTATCCGCACTTCGAGACTAACGGAAACTGCAGTAAAACAAGGAGAAAAAAATCATGTGAATTTAAACAACTACGAATATCACAATCGAATATTAGATGACTGCTACCTAGTCATTTTCTCTTGATATTGGTTTGATTTATTGATACAAACAACAAAATCTGAGTTATAATGTAACAGAGGTAGGAGACAGATTACTAGACTGGAATTACTAATCGTTCTTCAATCTCTAATGATCATAATTTGAAATGAGAATCCTACCTTGTGCAATGAAAAAGAAGCTCCTCCAGCATGAACCGTGACATCACTGGGGATTTCCTGGGAAAAAATCCTGTAAAGGTTTATGGTGTTTGTCATGTCCAGTACATAATTATAGGAAAAGGAAAGAAACAAGAAGCTGAAACAGTTTATACCTTCGATGAAAACATAGATAAAACAAAAGGGTAAAGAATCAAACCATTCACTGGTTCTCTTCATGGCAGTGGACAGAAGCTCCTTTTTAGATGACATGTTAGTAGTACTGGTGGGTGCAGTTTCTTCCTGATCAAGTTCCACCTCAACAGAGATATAATGATCATGATCGTGTCTCCATCAGGCAACGAATGATGAAACCAAAGTATAAAGAGAGCCTTAGTTTCAGTCACTCTTCAAAGGTTGTGGTTAGGCAAGACCACCCCCTTCATGTGCATGTCTATCTCCACTCTCCAGTGCTTTTTTTGTTTCCTTGTGACCCTTTTTTCAAACTTCCTAAAAGAAGCTGAAATGACTAATAATGGGGCAGAAGCTCAAGCTCTCAAATGAATTTCCCATATCAGGCTTACTGTTTAACAGGGATGAGACTTGTTCTGAGGGATAGAAATGTACAGAATGGCATTTCGGGTATTATCAGATGCAAGGAGGGACAATTGAAGTAAGAGGATGTAGATTATATTTTGTGGTGTAGCTAGGCTAAGCATTTCAGTCGAAAGGATGAGATGTGTGCATTTTAGGTAAGAGTTTCCATGTGGGAATTGTTCTTATCCACATACATAAGCACCCGTCTTTCATTTTCTCTTAGTATCACTTTGAATCCAAAAATGTTTGGAAATACAATAATATATCTTTATAATAATATATAGCTAGGAGAAAAGAAATTATGATTTGAAGAAATTATGAAGATGTTTTCTAGCATTCATAGGATTACATGCGGAGTCATATGTTATCATGTAATAAGATGCTGTCATGCATGACTCATGTAGTAAATGTTTGATATCAAGGTTATTTGTAATTAAATTTCACTGTGCTCTTCCTGAAAATTGAAAAAAAAAGAAATTTTTTTAATGTTTTTAAATTATTTTAATTGCTAATATTAAAAATAAATTTTAAATTTTAAAAAATAATTATAACCACACTTAAAAATCAACTAATATAAATTATAAAAGGGCTCGAAAGCTCCAAAAGCCCACCTCACTCCTTCCCCAGGCGGGAAATGCGCGCACACATGCATTTAGCTAGATCCTGTTGTTTTTGCCATGGAAAATGGTGATTTTGGGGAGAACGCATGGCAAAATGGGCTATGTTCACACGCTACCTGGAGAATAATATTTGAGACTGCCCCTAGCTTCAATAATTTTAAGGGCAGCAGATTACACACACACACACACACACTCTGAGAGCTGGGGTCTCATGGGGGTGGCCTTGTATTGTCACAAACAGGCTACTTCATGATATTGCTCCTCAAATTAAATGAGAAATCTTGCTGCTGGGACATCAATAATTACACAGCTACTCTCACGAACGTCTCTTCACATCACGGACCAGTTCATAATGTTGATCGTTCATAGGACAGAAACAAATACAGAAATACGAATCCAATCTTGTTCTTTGTTATTATTTCAGTCTTACTGACCCTATCGATACAGTTGTGCCTTCAAGAGGCACTACCTCCCTTGTGAAGAAACGGAAGTCTAAGTTCAAATGGAATTGCATTTGCTTAACAACATGGCATTGGTTGCTTTTATTACTTAACCTTCAACCGCTATAACATGACTTAGCTACTCGTAAATAGTAGAACCAAAGCCCTTGACATGAGCAAGTTTATAAAGAGCTTGCATAATCAATAAAAATTTAGTTTAGTTTTTAAAAAATTTCAAGATAATATTTTTTTTTAATATTGAGATAATAATATATTATATCGATCCAAGTTTTGTAACTTCACTTGTCAAACCCACGACTTAGGTTATGAATTTAACTAGATTTAATAAATTTTTAAACATATATATACATATACATACATATATATATATATATATATATATATTATTTAATTATGTGATAACAAAAAAAGATGCTCACAAAATCGAGCACTAGCTCAATCTTACGATGTTTGTTTGAAACTGCAACAACTCCATAGAAAGCAAACCAAAATAAATTATGAAGTTTAATTTCTAATCAATGCAAGTTAAACCCTCAAACTTGTGTCCGGGTCATAAACTCCACTTGGTTTAATAAATTTGTTTTTTTCTATAACTATTTTTTATTTAATTATACGATAACAAAAACATACATTTGCAAAATTGAGCACCGATCAAATACTAAGAATTTTGTTTGAGATCACAACAAACCTATAAAAAAACAAATTGAAACAAAATATAAATACTAATTCAAAATTAATTAAATATTGAAGGATAAAATTAAAAAAAAACCAATAAAAAAATCAAAGAACAAAGAACAAAAAAAAAACAAGTAGGCTTAGGTGGCCCAGCTTGATTGGGCCTTCAAAAAAAGCCCAGATATATAGGCCTCCTAGCCTTGGTTTTTTTTTATTTAATTATTTTTCAAATTTGGCATACAATGTGTGGTTTGCCTAATTTTTTTTCAAAAAAAAAACATACAATGCTTGTCTATAAAGGCAACCAACACATTCACTCTAGTTCATCTTCGACTAGTTTAATTGGCTGAAAAAGTTTGCCTAATTTTTTTTCAAAAAAAAAAACATACAATGCTTGTCTATAAAGGCAACCAACACATTCACTCTAGTTCATCTTCGGCTAGTTTAATTGGCTGAAAAAGTTAGTCTCCAACATTTTAAAAAAACTTATTTTCAATATTTTTGCACCTGAAAACACCTAAGAAACACTCTAAATACTTAAATAAACTCATTTGTGACATTAGATTAACATGAAAATGGTATAAAAAAAAATCAACACAAATCTAAAAATAACTTCTCGAATCTCGATTTACCTTTTCAAACAAGATCAAGGTCTAAAACTACCTAAATGGAACTTTCCTTACTTAATAGAACTCATTGACACTAAGAATGTTCTTTTTTATGTTTTGAAATATGACCAACCAATAAATTTCTCTCTTCTACATCATTTTCCAGTTAGTTTCTCTCTCCTCTCTCAAACACATGGACCAGAAATTGAATAAAATAATTTTTTGGATCAAAATTAAAATTACAAAAAAAAAGGACTATAAAGGAAGAGAAAGGAAATTAGGTGAACAAGACAACTTTTTTATGCAATTTTGAGATTGGTTGTGATTTCTCTTTATTTTATACTTTGATCTTTTTTTGTTGAAATTTATCTATTG
>Ga0325401_1005062_pt1 | contig 12535 bp, 7 predicted proteins | sample PopdelMetagenome_FD_205666 | JGI IMG/M metagenome (GOLD analysis project Ga0325401, IMG submission 205666) | Populus deltoides microbial communities from Bellville, Georgia, United States - Xylem-PdKOR-R2 | ecosystem: Host-associated > Plants > Phyllosphere > Stem > Wood/Secondary xylem | place...
GCCTTCAATATGATTGTCATCAAGCCAGCTTTGGAGTGAGCTTCTCTTCCCCGCAAACTTCTGATGGTGCCATTTTGCCAACTCATAATATTCTAGAACTTAGCCATTCATTATATGGTATGCTTTTGTTTCCTTTTAATGATCATAAAGCTAATTTTGGCAATGAAACATGAATATGGATCGTTACAGCAATGAAACATGTAATTAAATGAATTCAACTTTAACGACGATTCATGAATATTCTTATTATATTTATATCTTTGATTTAAAAAAAAAAAAAAAAACAAGCTAGCCAGTGGTTGATCATAAAATACAACGGCATTACAACTAAAATACATTGGTACTTTCAATGAGCAACAATCATTTTAATAATTGTACTATATATAAGATTATAACAATCAAAATTGATCTGTAACTATATATCCCATGCATATAATTTATTATAATTAATTAACTTAAATCGTGTTTGTTTCTTGGAAAGTAATTTTTGGAAAATCACTTTCCAAACTTTCCTGTGTTTGTTTGTTATTAGAAAAATTGATCAACGAAAAACATTTTCAATTAAAGAAAAATTTGGCTTAGTTTTCAGAAAAGTATTTTCCTTTTATTTTGGGCGGAAAACATTTTCTGGAAGTTGTGAAAAATTTAGAAATGTCATATTATTTGTTAATTATATCAAAATTAATTCTCAAACTTTTAATTGCTATATATATATATATATATATATATATATATATATATATATATATATATATTGTTTTGATTTTTTTTTTTCAATTTCATCTCTTAGAATTTGATTTTTATATTAACTTTTGTCCTTATTTTTATAATTGTTATTTACTTTTTTCTTATCATTATTTAATTGAAATTTTTTATCTATTAATTTGGTCCTCATTATTTTGATTGTCATTTATTTTATTTAAAATAATTAATTTATGAAATGTTATTTATTATTATTTTAATTTCTTTATCTTTTAATTTTTTTATTTTTTAGATTTGATCTCTATTATTTTGATTATTATTTATTTTATTTGAGATCATTTATAAAATTATATTTTTTTTCAATTTCATTCTCATTCAACTTTTTAATTTGTAAGATTTATTTCTCATTATTTTAATAAACTTGAAAAAAAATATTAATAAGTTATTTTCCAACTCATTTTCCATGACATAACCAAACACTAGAAAGTGTTTTCCAACTTATTTTTCATTACACTACCAAACATCAGAAAATAATTCGCTTTCTCGGAATTCACTTTCCAAAAAAAACTACTTTCCAACAAACAAACGAGGTCTAAGATGTACATGTTAGTATCAATGCCCTCCTTTATTAATGCCCTCCTTAAAGAATGACAAAACAACTACAATTAAACTTGAGGGGTAGTTCATCTGGTTAGGTCTTGAGTTTGTTTTTTAGTGGTCACAAGTTTGAGTCCTCTCAAAACCACTGAAAACTTATATGATCGTTAACTTCAGGACCCGTAAGATTAATTGAGGTACATGCAAGCTAGCCTAAACACCTACATTAATTAAAAAAAATACCTATAATTCTACAACCTCACGTACTATACATAAAATTATCATTTTCTTCTCCACGTAAGATTTAACATCCAAGTTTTACTATAACATAATTAAGCAAAAAATGAAAGATTAAACTTACCACATATATATTAAATTATATATATAAAAAACTAAGCTACTTGAGAAGTTACTTTGACTTTCTTGAAGATTAATGTGGATTATAATAATAATCTACAGTGATTTTTTTTTATAATAATTTTTTGATTTTTTACATTGTGATCATCTGATTTCTTTTTTTTTTCAATATAATTTTTTTATGTTGTGTTAGTTTGTAATTGAACTTGATGATTTATTTTAGTTATCTAGATATTGGGTCTGACAATGTTGATAAAAAAATATCGCTTAATTAATCCTTTATTTAATATGATAAAATTTTATTTTATTGATTTCAAATAATTTAATCTTTGAGGGTCAAAATTTAAGTTTAAACAAATATCCAACCGTTTTGTTTCAATAGCATCAAGGACTACTCGAGTTTACTAGTTTTTTTGTTTTTTTTAATTGATTTTTTTATTTCATTCTTTTATGTTGGGTATATTGAGAATTATGATTTATATTTTATTTATTTATTTTTATGAGGTTATCACATTCTTACTATTTAAGTTGCAAGTTTGATTTGCTAACTTGGATTGTTTTTAGTTGTTTTTTACTCTTTTTTATTTTAAATTTTATCTTTCAACATTTGGTTAGTTAGAAGCTGAGCTTCGTGATTTTTTTTTATTTTTATTTTTTATGAGGTATCTCAATTTTATGACTAAGATTACATGTTTGGCATTTAAACCAGGATTGACAAATCTTTTTTCTTTTTTTTCCATAGAATTTGATGATATATATATTTTTTTGTTTACAATCTTAAATATTTCATCGATTTGCCTTTTTTTTTTCTTTACTTAGATTATTTAGAAAAAAAATGGATATTATTTTATTAAATTTCATTTAATATTTACTTTGTTATCAAGTGAGTTATAAAGATTTGTTTTTGAAATTTTGACAAAATTTATGTGTTCACGTTAAAAAATAATTGGTGTATATATATATATATATATATATATAATGGGAATGGACTCTCCAACATGCACAAAAATCACCCTCCGTAATTTTTGTAGTTATTTTTAAATTGAAATTTACATTTTAATTCCTTTTTTCTCTCAAATGTGATAACATTAATAAATATTTTATTACTTCTTCATCCTTTTATTTTCTTCCATTATCTCTCTTTATTTTAAATTTTAAAACACAGTGATGTTTTTTAAAAAATTCAATTTAAAAATAATTAAGAAAAATTTTACTAATTCTATTTGAGAAATTATTCTTACAAAATAGCTCTACTGGGGTGAAAAAAATTATTATTATAATCTTCAAACCCTGGATGATTAGATTGTCAAATATTTAAGTTATTTGTTTTTTGTATTAAAATAATATTAATTTTTTTAAAATAATTCTTTGATATGTGCTATGATTGAGTTTAGATTATGTTTGATCAGCAACAATATGAAATTACTAGTGGTTAATGTTTTTTTTAATTAAAATTAAAATCTAATTTATACCGGATTGTGGATTTTTCAGTTCGGGTTTACCAAGTCGTACAGTGCCTTGAAACTACAAGTCGTTCGTTAACCGTCAAAGATTTAATTAACTGGTAAACCTGCATAAGCTTGGCGACGTGGCGAAATCTAAGTTCTAATTAGTCACAGAAATAGACTTCTACCGTAGGTCTCCCTAGTAAATCACCACTGCTAGAACTAGAATCCTGTGTTAGCAGAGTGCCGGAAAAAAAAAAATGGAAGAGCTGAAATCAGCAATGGAAGCTCACTTGGACCAAATGGCGGATCTTGTCCAGAAACTCTCCTCGGAGCTCCGATCCGGATTCCGACCCGCCATCGATAATTTTATCGGTTTCTTCCATGCCATTGACTGGACGGTACACTTTTTTTAAGACTTTTCCTTTCCTTTTTCTTTTTTTGGGGTTTTTTGATTAAATTAAATAGAAAAGAAGTTTTTATTTTTTGTTTCGGACAGGAACCTTGGCTGATGGGGCTAATAGGATTCCATCTCGTGTTGCTGGTACTAACAGTTGTTTCAAGGAAACATATTAACTTCCAGATGTGTCTGTTCCTTGTAGCTTGTAAGTTTTTTTTTTTTTTTTGAACTTAATTTTGTAGTAATGCTGTAAATGTGAGTTAAATTGATTTTTATTTATTTAGGGACTGTAAATTTGGGTTGAATGCGGTAATGGGTTGCCAGATTTTTTTTAAAAAAAAGAGGACTTCTTTTGAAATTTAAGTAAACATTGAAGCTTTTTTGTGTTGTTCTGCGCGTTTTTGGAAATTGCGGGTTAATTGTTTTGTTTGGTCTTAGATGGACATTTTGGGATTTAATGTATGGGCAATTGCAATTGTTACATTAGGGTTTTCTTGCTTTGTTCTTATATGATATGACATGAGTTGGTTTTTGCTAGTAATGTGGCTAAAATACTGTGCTTGTGTATAAATAATTGGTTTCTGTAGTAATGTGGCTAAAATATTGTGCTTGAGTATAAACAGCGATTGTGTGAGAGATAAAAGATTGATGGCCTTGTATGAATATTTGGTTGAATTTAGTGAAGCTAATTTGTTTGGGTGTTAAGCATAGTGCTTGTATTAGTTGTGCAACATGGGAATGGCAGTTTAATGGTACTATGCTAGTCGGTTAACTATTGCGATACAGTATGTTGCCATCCAATAATGATAATGTAATTGTGTAAAGATTCTCAGTATATAACTAGCATTTTAAATCGTAAATGGAGTAATCTATCATTAACTACCTTTTCTGCAATATGATTGCTGTGTGAATTCTGCAATATGATTACTGTGTGAATCTTATTAAATTGGTGTTTGTGTGTGTGTCTCTAAATGTTAGAAACTATGTGATTGTCTGTGTTGCTTTTATGGAAGTTCGACTGCTAAAATTATTGTTACAGGCTTCAAGAGCCGTCAACTCAAAACCAGTTTTGTAGTTGGAAAGTTACCTAGATTCTAGAATCCTGTATTTATTTTGTGAATTAATTAATATTGAGCCACAAATGTCACCTAAACTCTTAGACTCTTAAAGCTAGTTTTTAGGTCATAACTCAGTGTTTCCTAAAATCAACTTTCTAACACTTGACCAACTAGTGCTTATGGTTCACAATGCCAAAAAAGAACTAATTCACTTTACTCTCCAATATAAAATTTTTATCAGCTTGTATTTCTGTGGGTGATTTCTGTCCTGGAATCTGAGTTCATGCTAGCATGCATTGATGTATTCTTCTATTGTACTTTCCATTCTCACTGCTGAAGTCCTTGGATATCTGATTTCATTTAATCATTTCATGTCATGTAGTGGCTGGTGTATACTTAGCTGAGAGGCTTAATAGAGTCATGGGTGACAACTGGAGGAGCTTTGCAAGCCAGAATTACTTTGATCCACATGGACTTTTTCTTTCAGTACTCTGGTCTGGGCCTCTTCTTATCATTGCCACTATTATTCTGGTGGGTGTTTGAAGTTACCCTTTTCATCTGCTTGCATTTTCTATATATATATATTTTGCTATTCATTGTGACCCTATTATCTTATTTGCAGATAAACTCCCTCTTTTCCCTGTGTTACATGATTGTTCGGTGGAAAAGGGCTGAGCTAAGACATCGCGCTAGGCTGGCTCGTGAGAGTAACAAGCAGGATTGATCTTCCCTTGCCTGCTGCTCTGTGAGAAAGATCGAAGAGCCTCTTCTTCCCTTAAGGCAGTTTAGCAGTTACAAGTTATATTGGGGATATGTATTTTTCCTCTATCCTACGAAGTCATTTTTTTCTCCTCTTCTTCAGCTTCGAATGGTGTAAAATATAACCTGGGTTCTATAACCCTGCCATGTACACCAGTGCATTTTACGGTCAGTGGATTCAATTAGTTAACAAACTTAAACTCTACCTCTTTTGATTGCTTTGCAGCCATTCACAAATGTACCAATATTCACACAAAAAATTGACAATAAAAAAAAATTATGAAGTTTAATTATTAAATATACTAATATTGAAGGGTGAAAATATATATATATATATATATATATATATATATATATATATATATATATAAATCAAAGAAATTTGTTTTTGTAATTTGCATACTTTAACAGAACCCAGGACCCAGTCACCTGTAATTTGCATACTTTAACTTGCTGACAATGAGGATAAAGTTTGTCTCTTTCTTTTCATGCGCTTATATTTCCTAATCTGTCTCTGTCTTATAGTTTGTTTCTCTTCATAAAAAAACTCTTTTATTTTTAGAAAACAAACAACCATGAATATATTATCTAAAAAAATATTTTTATACTTTAAACAAACTCATAGGATTTGTACTTAGACTTGCTTTTGCTAAAATGTCTAAGATATAACATGGATTGTTTAAAGTATGAAAATGTTTTTTTAGATAATATATTCATGGTTGTTTGTTTTCTAAAAATGAAAGAGCTTTTTGTGGAGAACAAACTATAAAAACAAGAAAAACAAGCAAATAAAGAGGAAAGTTGGTCTCTCTAGAAAGAAGTAAAATGTTGAGTTTATTAATATCGTCTACCTTAATTAACATACAGTATATTCATAAAATTAAATATCAGGATGACATAAATATTAAAATTCTAAAAACTAAAATAAGCAAGGCACATTATACAATTTGTTGACAACATATAGACCTTGAATATATTTTTGAATATATTTTTCTTGATGGCCATAAAATACTTTTTTTTTGTAGTAACCTATTAAAATAGCAAAGTGTAGTCTAATAACCCATCAAAACCTCTATCTATATATTTAAAATACCCCAGACTGTTTTTTAAAAAAATGAGATACTAAGATAGACTATTATGTTGGTTACAATGCTCTGTTACATAGTCTACATTACATTTGAAATGTAATCATAGCAGCGTCCTTTTCTATCTCATATAAGCTTTTTTACATAAATTTTTTTTCTATAGCTTGTTTTTTTTTTTCCTACTAATAGCCTTTTCATTCACCATAACACAAAACAAACGACCCTTCTTTCTATTGAGACCATCTTTTTTCCTTTCTCGTTTTCCTTCGTTTTATAGTTTGTTTCTCTCTACAAACAACTCTTTCGTTTTTAGAATATAAACAATCATGAACATATTATCTAAAAAAATATTTTCATACTTTAAACAAATCATGTTATATTTTAGAATTTTTAGCGAAAGGAAGTCTAATTTCAATTCCTATGAGTTTGCTTCTGATCGAGTGAGTTTTCAAGTTTATTTTATGTTCGGATGTGTTTTATTGTTTTATTTTCTCATTTTAAAATAATTATTTTTTTCATATTAAACGGAGGATTAATAGTTATATAGATAAAAAATTTCTTGTTACCACCTATATTTCACAACTACGAAAACAGTTTCTTCATTTTCAAGGTGGATTTGTATGATATTTTAAAACAAACTTCTACATATGTGTAAGAGTCTGTTGTTGATTTTCTTAAAAACTGAAACCTCGAAGTAGATTATCTTTCTTACAAACACAGACTAATGAGTTCTATTTAAAAAATACAGCCCGCCTCGCCCAGAACCTGAAAGATACTTATGATTTGTTATTGTTCACCGATGGATCTGGTTTATCTGTTGTTTCTATCAAACATGCTTTTATCCTGTAATAGAATAGGACATATGAAAAATTTATAGTAGGTCAGAAATTATACAAGCAGATGTGATATCAAAAGCTGAGGTTATGGATGAAAAATGAGATTAGATTTTGCAATGGAGATGAGGTTTGAAAAAAAAAATGAATTTCTACACTGTTTGTCATCCATTTTACGTAAAACGTTTTTTAAAAAATTTATCGATACTGAATTTTCAAAGCTTGATTTCTACATGTAAATAATTTCTATAATTAATTATGTTTATTTTTATATTGTGTCTTTATTTACAAATTATTTTACAGCAAATTGTTTGATTTGATGGCCAAGTTTGAAAAACTATGTCCTGAATTGATCATGAAGGAAAACAACCTTCCTCATTACATTTATATACTAGAAGACTTGAATATTTAAAAGAGCAAGTTAAGGTTGTAGAAGAACATTTATATTGATTTATGGATGTTGCTGCATAATTATTCTACTCTTCTAGTATATAAATGTAATGAGCAAGGTTGTTCTCCCTCATAATCAATTCAGGATATAGTTTTTCAAACTTGATAATTAAATCAAATAATTTGGTGTGAAATAAATTGTAAATAAAGACAAAATATAAAAATAAACATAATTAATTATAGAAATTATTTACTCGTAGAAATCAAGCTTTGCAAATTCAGTATCGATAATTTTTTAAAATTTTTTTTATGTAGAATGCATTACAAACAGTGTAGAACTTTATTTTTTCAAACCCCATCTCCACTGCAAAATCTAATCTTTTTTTTCCATCCATAACCTCAGCTTTTGATATGACATTTGCTTGCATAATTTCTGACCCACTATAAATTTTCAAGTTTCCTATTTTAGTACAGGATAAAAGCTTCTAATGCATGTTTGGTAGATACAACAGATAAACCAGATGCATCGGTGAACAATATCAAATCATAAGGATCTTCCAGGTTCTAAGGCAAATGGGGCTGTATTTTGTAAATAGAGCTGATTAGTTTGTGTTTATAAGAAAGATAATCTACTTTGATGTTTTGGTTTTTAAGAAAATCAACAACAGACTCTTAAACATATATAGAAGTTTGTTTTAAAATACCATACAAATCCACCTTGAAAATGTAGAAACTCTTTTCGTAGTTGTGAAATATAGGTGGTAACAAGAAATTTTTATCTATATAACTATTAATCCTTTATTTAAGATACAAAAAAAAATAATTATTATTTTAAAATGAGAAAATAAAACGAGAAGACACCCCCGAACAAAAAATAAACTTAAAAACTCACCTGATCAGAAGCAAACTCATAGGATTTGTACTTAGACTTGCTTTTGCTAAAATGTCTAAGATATAACATGGGTTGTTTAAAGTATGAAAATAATTTTTTAGATAATATGTTCATGGTTGTTTGTTTTCTAAAAATGAAAGAGTTTTTTGTGGAGAACAAACTATTAAAAGAAGGAAAACGAGCAAATAAAGAGGAAAGTTGATCTCTCTAGAAAGAAGTAAAATGTTGAGTTTATTAGTATCGTCTAATTTAATTAACATATAGTATATGCATCACAAACATACTTTTATCCTGTACTAGAATAGAACACGTGAAAAAATTATAGTATGTCAGAAATTATACAAGCAGATGTCATATCAAAAGCTGAGGTTATAGATGAGAAAATGGGATTAGATTTTGCAGTGGAGATGGGGTTTGAAAAACAAATAAAGTTATACACTGTTTGTGATGCATTCTACATAAAACTTTTTTTAAAACATTATCGATACTGAATTTGCAAAGCTTGATTTCTATGAGTAAATAATTTTTATAATTAATTATGTTTATTTTTATATTGTATCTTTATTTACAATTTATTTTACAGCAAATTGTTTGATTTAATGGCCAAATTTAAAAAACTATGTCATGAATTGATCATGAGGGAAAACAACCTTACTCATTACATTTATATACTAGAAGACTAGAATAATTATGCAGCAACGCCCATAAATGTAATGAGCAAGGTTGCTCTCTCATATGATCAATTCAGCACATAGTTTTTCAAACTTGGCCATTAAATCAAACAATTTGGTGTGAAATAAATTCTAAATAAAGACAAAATAGAAAAATAAACATCATTAATTATAGAAATTATTTAATCGTAGAAATCAAGTTTTGCAAATTCAATATCGATAATGTTTTTAAAAAAAGTTTTATGTAGAATGCATCACAAACAGTGTATAACTTCATTTTTTTAGACCCCATCTCCACTGCAAAAGCCAATCCCATTTTCTCATCCATAACATCAGCTTTTGATATGACATCCAATTGCATAATTTCTGACTTACAATAAATTTTCAAGTTTCCTATTCTAATACAGGATAAAAGCTTCTAATGCATGTTTGGTAGATAAACCAGTTGCGTCGGTGAACAATAATAAATTATAAAGATTTTCCAGGTTCTGGGCGAAGGGGGCTGTTTTTTTTTTAAATAGAGCTGATTAGTCCATGTTTGTAAGCAAGGACGGAGCCATGCATTTTTCCTACCTTGGGCTACAAAGCAAATACACATAAATTTTTTTTTTATAATCAATCATTAATTTGTATATATAAATTTGTCAAGTTAATAATAAAGTTTCAATCCAAATACATAACATAAAATATAAAATTTAAAGTACATAAAATTGAAAAAAAATAAAAAAAAATTATACTATCGAAGTTGCTTCCTTTAATGTTTTGTGAAATAGAATTCATTTATGATCGAATCTGAATCAAAATCTTCAACAAACTCTCGTTCAATGTAAATCAACATAGAATCTGCTAAGAACTCTTCCATTTTATTTCAAAGCACAGTTTTAACATATTTCATAACTGAAAATACCTATTCTGTGATGGCATTGAAAACAAGCAAGGTCAAAATAAGATAAATCAACCTATCAATCAAATGATAGAGCTGCAACTTATTTGTTTCGACTAATCCTCGATATAATTCAAAAAATATATAAACTCTTATGATGAATCACATCAATCTAATAATGCTCTAACTGAGATATCAAAAAATATATCTTTTGTTCATTAAAATCTTCAGGATAAAATTTGAACTTATAAATTTTTGCATGAACATTATAGTGCAACTTTACCTAATTAATTAACATTGTAACTTAATTTTAACCCTCATGATTAACCATACGAAGAATAAACATATCACACAACTTATAAATTTAACCCACATAAGTAATTCGGTTCAAGAACACCAAATTACAAGCAACCAAATGTTATTTATAGGATACTGCTTCAGTCCATGGTAAACTAAAAACCAAAGAAATTTTATGTATGTATATCTTGTATTAATTTCTTGGAGATTCCCATTTTAGTAAGAGTTCTATTTACTTTCCATGGACAAATTTGCACTAAATTATCTTTCTTTGGATAACGATTAGAATGTTTTCTAACCATGTATTTAATAAAGTCCACATAAATGCCATCAACTTGTTTACCTCCTCTCCCTCTATTCTATTAAATTTACCATGTCTCATATGCATTAATTAAGTAAACATATGATTTTGACCTGGGCTACAACCCACCCTAGTCTCCTACACTTCTCAGCTCTTGTTTGTAAGAAAGATAATCTATTTTGATGTTTTGGTTTTTAAGAAAATCAACAACAGACTCTTACACGCATATAGAAGTTTGTTTTAAAATACCATACAAATCCACTTCGGAAATGTAGAAACTCTTTTCGTAGTTGTGAAATATTGGTGGTAACAAGAAATATTTTTATCTATATAACTATTAATCACCTGTTTAATATGAAAAAAAAATTAACTGAGAAAATAAAACGATAAAACACACCGAACAAAAAATAAACTTTAAAACTCACCCGATTAGAAGCAAACTCATATAATTTATACTTAGACTTGCTTTTGCTAAAATGTCTAAGATATAACATGAGTTGTTTAAAGTATGAAATATTTTTTTAGATAATATGTTCATGATTGTTTGTTTTTTAAGAATAAAAGAGTTTTTTGTGGAGAGAAAAACAAACTATAAGAAGGAAAACGAGAAAGGAAGAAAAATGAAGAAACCTGGTCTCACTAGAAAGAAGGATTGTTTGTTTTGTGTTATGGCGAACGAAGAGGCTGTTAGTGGAGGATGAAAAACAAGCTATAGAAAAAAAAACATGTAAAAAGCTTGTCTGAGATAGAGAAGGACACTAGTATGATTACATTTCAAATGCAATGTGGACTCTATAACGCATCATTGCAACCGACAGAATAGTCTATCTTAGTACCTCATTTTTTTTTATAACAATCTGAGGTGTTTTTTGCATATTAAGCAGAGGATTAATAATTATATAAATAAAAATTTCTTGTTACCACCTATATTTCACAATTACGAAAAGAGTTTCTTCATTTTCAAGGTGGATTTGTATGATATTTTAAAACAATCTTCTATATATGTGTAAGAGTCTGTTGTTGATTTTCTTAAAAGCCAAAACATCAAAGTAGATTATCTTTCTTACAAACACTGAATAATCAGTTCTATTTACAAAATACAGCCCCCTTAGCCCAGAACCTAGAAAATCCTTATGATTTATTATTGTTCACCGATGCATCTAGTTTATTTGTAGTATCTATCAAACATGCTTTAGGATCTTTTATTATATACTAGAATAGGACACGTGAAAAATTTATAGTAGGTCAGAAATTATGCAAGCAGATGTCATATCAAAAGCTGAGGTTATGGATGGTAAAATAGGATTAGATTTTGTAGTGGAGATGGGGTTTGAAAGAAAAAATGAAGTTCTACACTATTTGTGATGCATTCTACGTAGAACTTTTTAAAATAAAATTATCGATACTAAATTTACAAAGTTTTATTTCTACATATAAATAATTTTTATAATTAATTATGTTTATTTTTATATTTTATCTTTATTTACAATTTATTTTACAGTAAATTATTTAATTTGATGTCTAAGTTTAAAAAACTATATCCTAAATTGATCATAAGAAAGAACAACCTTACTCATTATATTTATATAATAAAAGACTAAAATATTTGAAAGACTAAGATAAGGTTGCAGAAAAACATTTCAAAAAAACAGTTACCAATATTTATATTAATTTATGGTAATTATTCTAACCTTCTAGTATAACTCTAAATCTTTGTGTCACTATAACAACAAAGACTTAGAGCTACCGATACATCTAAGCAAAATAACCCTTGCTCATTTCATAAGTATCTAGGCCCAAACATTAGACCGAGGACCCCTTCTCCCTTGATCCCTTCGATGCGCTTCACAAGGCGTGGTATAATG
>Ga0325401_1005063_pt1 | contig 12535 bp, 6 predicted proteins | sample PopdelMetagenome_FD_205666 | JGI IMG/M metagenome (GOLD analysis project Ga0325401, IMG submission 205666) | Populus deltoides microbial communities from Bellville, Georgia, United States - Xylem-PdKOR-R2 | ecosystem: Host-associated > Plants > Phyllosphere > Stem > Wood/Secondary xylem | place...
TAACAAAAACCTTTATTCAAGAAGAAATATAGACATAGCTAATGAAATTTTGACATAAACAAGTTATAAATTTTGATTTGGCCATTAAATCAAACTAAAATTATATTAGAACATTCTAAAAACCTTGTTCCCTATGGATATTTAGAAAACATGTTCATCCAAGTTCGATAACATGCCTAAAGTCAGCTTAAAAGCTACCACTCGTGATTTTCTTTATTTACCTTATTGTTTTAGATTATTTTTTTCTATTTAGATTAGATTTTTTAATTTAATTAGAATTTTATTAATTAATATATTTTTCTTGTATATAAACAACCTTGTATTATATTTTTCAAAAACTATCATGTTTTTAGAGTTTTAAGGAATCTACCCATGTTATAACAAAAATCCAATTTAAGAAATCACACAAACAATTAAAAAAAAATCAGACTTTACAATTGAATTTGTATTAATCACAAAATGATCTAACTGACTTGTTAACATCTTCAATGGTGTAAAGCAGAGCAACAAATTTTTTACTTTCAATAACAAGCAAAGTACACCAAATAAACACTCGAATGTTATCTGAAATAAACTAATAGGACTAATAAGGCAATCCAATTTCAAAATGTTTTAAAATTATAGAGTTTTGTCAATCTTTTCCTTTTCTTGTAATTTTCAAGAATTGATTTTGAAATTTTCAAAGAAAACCTTATTTAGTCCTGCTTCAAGTTTGATAGAAATAGAACTAACCTGGATGTTATCTAGGTAAACTTGAAAAAGGAGAGGCTCATAGCCAACCTCTAAAAGATAAAAGAGAGTATTTTTAGAAGGAATCAAAAGAGAGAGAGTTCACATAAATTGTCACCATTCATTCATCATTGTATTATTTTGTTATGTTAATTTATTACAAATTCTTATATGATAAAATAACTACCTACATTCTCTTTTCTAGCCATACGTGGTATTCTTTCTTAACAAACTTTGTACTAATTAAAACATAATGTATTGCTATAAATAAATCCTAAAATCATTTTAATTTTAAAACAAACCCTATGTCCCATGAATGTTCTTCATCCTTCTTAAAATCAAGCTTTGCCAAATTCATTTTTTTGATAATTTTGCCTTATTCAAAATAAACTTTTCTTTAAGAAAGAAATGAGAAAACCTCAAAAAAAGGTCATCAACAAACTCCCAAGTTACATCAGAGAGAGGTAAAAAATTCCAATGAACTAAGACTTGGGTGGTAGTGTGGTTACCCTTTTTGACAATCCTCTTATCCAGAATTGCTTAAGGCTTGAGAGTTGGCTCATGAGGGAGATTAGGTAAGGTAGTTTGCACCATTTTATTTCTCATGTGTTTCTTCAACTAGGACACATGAAAGACTAGATGAATCATTGTAGAAGAAGGTAGACATAACTTATAGGTCACAATGTTAGTCCTCCTAATCACCTACATAATATATTGATGCTAACTTCTGTGTGTTTCTTTATACAACTGATTTTTTTCCTATAAGGTTGTAGTTTAAGGTATACTAGGTCCTTAATTGCAAACTATCTTTCACTTCTTTTCTTATTAGATAGATATGTTATCCTATGTTGAGATTTTAATAAATTATCTCTAATCAATTTAAACGTGTTTTCCTTCTTAGTTAAGAAATTGTTCATTAATTCTACAATTGAATCTTTAAAATAATAAAGAATGTCAATTAGTGGAGTTAGCCTATAAAGAACTTCATAAGGGGTAGCTTAAGTAGAAGTATGATAATTGGTGTTATACCATCATTCATATAGGTATAACCATTTTGACCATTGTGAAAGCATCTCTTCAGTCATGCACCTTAGTAAATTTTCTAAGAACTTCTTCACTACCTTGATTTTTCTATTAGACTATGTATGGTAGATAATAGAATAATATAGATTCACTCCTTGATATTTAAAGAAAATTTTTCAAAACCGACTCACAAAAACTGAATCTGTCACTCACTATGGTAGCAGGTAGGTCATATAGTTTGTATACATTGTCCATAAAAACCCTGGCCGTAGTGATAGCTGTATAAGGATGAGTAAGAGCCATGAAGAGATCATTCTTGCTAAATCTATCTATTACTATAAAAATAACCTCATTTCCATCAGATTTGGGCAAACCTTCAATAAAATCCATTTTGATATCAATGAATACTGCTTGTGGGATGAGAAGAGGCTACAATAACTCTAGGGTGAATACATTTTCATTCTTGTTCTTCTAACATAAAAGACATTCCCTCACAAACTACCTTACATGCTTCTACTACCTTTTCTAGTAAATTATACCCTTTACTCTCTGTACAATTACTTCGGCACTAGAGTGTCCACCCATGAAAGAGTCATGACACAATGATACTAGCTTATTATATAGAGTAAGATCATTACCAATTATATTTTTCTTCATATTAAGGTGGTTGTTTACCCACTTATAATAGGGTGGGAAATAGGATCCTTAAAAAGATTCTAGATGATGGTTTGTACAATTTTATCTTTTCCCATAAGGCCCTAACCTTTTTCATAATATTGGTGGAAATGGTTGACAATTCTAAAGCACATAATTCACCACTAGAAATTATAGATAGGACATCAACTACCATATTTTCATTGCCTTTCATATACTTAATTTCATAATAAAAACCCAATAGTTTAGCTAGCCATAAATATTGAGAAGGACAAGTTACCTTTTGATCAAATAGATAATTGAGACTGACATGGTTTGTCGTAGTCTTAAAATATTTTCCTTATAGGTAGCGCCTCTATTTTTCTATAGCATGTAGGATGGTCAACATTTTTTTTTTCATAAGTAAACAGTAAGTGTTATCTTAGACTCAAGAACTTGCTAATAAAATTTATAAGATGTCTTTTTTTAATCAATATTATCTTTATGCCTACCCTTGAAGCATCAATCTCCACCATAAATATCTTTTTTGAAACCTTTTGTGGTTGGAACATATAACTTGGTTAGGACTTCTTTAAGGAATCTAAAGGTAGTTGTAGCCTTAACCTCCTATTCAAAAGTATTTTTTTTCAGTAAATTTGTTAGGAATTTACATTTGAAGCTACAAACCCTTATAAATTTCTTATAATACTCAATCAATCCAAGAAAGCCTCTGAGTTATTTGATATTGGTGGGAATAGGTCAATCCACTATAGTCTGTATTTTATATAGATTAGTAGCCACCTTTTCATTGGAAATGATATGGCTAAGTATTCCACTATCATTACAAAAGATATATTTATTGTTTTTAGCAACTAATTAGTGAGACCTTAAGAGCTCAAACACAATCTAAAAATGTCTTAGGTGGTTAGTAAAAGTATAATTATAGATTAGAAAGTCATCAAATAACATAAGAATAAACTTCGTGAGATTCATATAAAATACTTCATTCATTAAGCTCTAAAAGGTGGTTGAGACATTAGTTAGGCCAAAAGATATGACGAAAAACTCATAGTGACCATTATGAGTCCTAAATACTATTTTAGATATATCCCCATTACTTATTCTAATTTGATGATAACCTGCCCTCGAGTCAATCTTGGAGAAGATTATTACGCCTACTAGTTTCTCTATTAACTCACCAATCAATGATATAGGGAATTTGTTTTTTACTGTAAGCTTGTTGAATGCCCTATAGTCCATACAAAGTCTCTATAAGTTGTTTTTCTTTTTCATTAAGTTTATTAAAGAAGTAAAAAGACTATGGTTATGTTATATAATGCTAGACTCTAGCATTTCTGAAACCATTTTCTCTGCAATATACTTTTATAACCTAAAATACTTGTAAAGCCTCCAGTTGACAGGTTAAGCTCTATCTTTTAGAGATATAGATTGGTTATAAGGTCTTGGGGGAGGTAAGATTTTAAGTTCCCTAAATGTACCTTGATAACAATGACTTTAGAGTTAGAATCCTTTTTAGCCTTAAATGGGAGAGTAACAGACATTGAATGTATCTCAATGTTAACTTCTTGAATTAGCCTTAAACAACACAAGCTGGCTCCACTGCTTGAGTTGGATTATCTAGCAGGTTATTGATTTATTCAACCTGATGGTTTATAACCTAACATGATTTTCTTCACTAAATGTCACTTCCTGACTATGTCACTAAAAATTCATTTATAACTCGTAATTAAACATAATATTGTCTAACATGGCTAACCATTGTATACCTAACACCATATCATAATTATTCAACTTATTAGTGAACACATCAACCACAAATTAGCCCATTGCATTTTCTATTTGAATTTCCTATATACAACTGTGAAAAGCTTTGTTCTCATATTTGTTGCTTTCATTATCAATAGCTTTATAGTTGTAAGGTTACAATGTAATTTAATGGCCATTTGAGTGTTGAGAAAATTATAAGTTCTACCAAAGTCCACCATAATAAAAAGTGGATATTTATCCACCCTTCTAATAATGCAATGACTTCTTCTAAAGCAATGATTGAGATGTGTAAGGTAATTTGTTAAGGATTAGGTTTCTCCTATTTAACTCTACCACCATCCTCCACCTTCCTATCTTTATCCTTTACAATACATAAAGAGTATAGTTTCTTGTTTTTATATTTATGGCCTGGTATAAATTTTCATCACACCAAAAACATAATCCTTTAGCCTTTTTTTCATTTAACTTCTTATTCTTTATAGATTTTCTAGGTTTCATAGTTGGTTTGTAATGGAGATTTTGGTTAGGAGTGGGTAATATGCTATTTTAAGAAGGTTTTCGGTTACCGATAGTCAATGAAAATAGAGGTTTATAAGGTGTTTGATGGTTACTAGTTATAGATTAAACTACTTAGTTAGTGGTTTATAAAGGAAGTTTGGAATAATTCTGGTGGGATCTTTTGTAGGCTAAAGTGTTTTCTTATAAGCATGCTAAGTAAGCTTGTTTTAGGGCTTTAAGTTCAAATATTTTCACTAGATTTATGACTTTCACCTCTAAACCCCCCATGAAAAACAATAAAGCTTACTTCTTGTTAATTTCTTTCTTGTTCCATAGTATAACAAAGTCTTTAATGTAAGCCTTTAGATCTCCCATTTGCTTAATATCTTTAAGTTAATTTTTCTAGTGGATCTTTCTAACCTCCCAAACCTACAGCATATTACTTTCACATATTCACCCCAAGTCACCACTTGGCTACCTTTATTTCTCATGAAGTTTTAGTGCCAGTGAAAGGACATTCCATCAAGATAGTATAGGGTTAACTTAAGCTTCTCAAAATCAGCAACTTCTTCTATGTTAAAACACTAATTTCACTTGTATAACAATTTATGTACATCATCGCCATCAAAGTTAAAGAAGTCCTGTTTAGATTTATATACCTTGTAAGGGTGGTAGTTACCTTCACAAGTCCAACATGATCTTGTAGTAGATCCCACTTAATTAGAGGTTTAATGATCTTTTATGATACTCATTTTTACTATAGAATGGTTATAATTTATGTAGAATGGAGCTTTATTGGTAAGATAACTCACTAATAAGCTTTTTAAGCTTCCAAAACTTGGCTTCATGGGTGGACTTAATATCTTTCAGTTGTTGATCATATATCTCTAATAGTTTCATAATATATTCATACTTTTGTAATTATTCTTTGCTTGCAGATTTTAAGGATTTTTCTAACCTTTTAAGATCTTAGAATCGAGTGTCAGGAGCCATAACCCGCATCCAAATATTAGTGGCTCTTATACCACTTTCTACAAGTTGGATTGAAATAGATCCAACCGGGATTCTATCTAGGTGAACTTAAAGAATGAGAGGCTAGCAGCTAACCCCAAGAAGATAAGAGAGAATATTTTGTTAGAAAGAATAGAGAGAGAGAGAGAGTTCACATAAAATGTCATTATTCATTCATCATTGTATTCTTTTTTTCTTTTTTGCCAATTTTATTACAAATTCTTATATGAAAAAAATAACTACCTATGTTCTCTCTTTTGGCCACAGTTGACATTCTTTCTTAACAAACTTTGTACTAATTAAAACACAATGTATGGCTATGAAAATAAATCCTAACGGTAATATTGTCTAACAATCATTTTAATTTGAAAGCAAACCCTCTATCTGGTGAATGTTCTTCCTTCCTTTTAGAATTCAGCTCTGCCAAATTCAACCTGTGATAAGTTATCACTCTTCTTAGTTATGTTTTTGGTTCTTGAAGTTTTTTTCATTAAAAGAGCACTAGAGAGAGAAATTGTAGGGAAAGAAAGAGGAATTCTCTCAACGAAATGAAAAAGGGTGTTGGTTACTTCCTACAAGAAATTTTTTAAAAATACACTTTTTTTACAATAATACTTTTGATGAGAAAGATATTTTCTGTTTGTTTTGGATTGTTGAGTGTTGAGATTGAAAGTATCATGGTCAAATTGGGTTAGGTTTGTTAGTGAATGGGTAGTCGCATGGGATGTGTGATGGGTTAAGAGTTTATCTCACCGTTGATTGGTTTTTTCTCCATTAAATTTCCTGAAATGTTTTTTTTTCTTTTATTTCGATAATGCCCATGTTCATGGAAGATATTTGTTGCTTTATATTGGGATTTTGATGTGTTCAAATTTGGGGGTATTATTGTCATTTTCTTAGCTTGTGTTTGTTAAATATGGGCGATTATGAGATGGGCAACAAGTTAAGGTTTATCTAGACCATTAGATCTTGATTTGATTGATAAAGTAGCTAGCATAATTATTAAACTTGGCTTATTAGAAAGGTTGATCTTATGACCCGTTTATCTAAAACCTAACTTAAGCTAGGTTTTATTTTGAACCACTTAGGAAATTAACTTAATTAAACTCATCTTACTTAATCAAAACTCATGTGAAACCAAGCCAATGAATTTTTTTTAATGTTTATCTTGATGTTATTTTAGTTTTTTTTTAATTGTTGGAAGGTATTGTCCAGCTAGCCTCTAGTGCCCGGTTCTGATATCTTTGCTGATGTGGTTTTTTATATATGACGTTGAACTGTTCAAAGTCAGAATTTGGTTGAACCAGCAACCCATGTGATTCAAGACAACAAGGATGCCCTTGTTCATTGATTGTTCGGTAAGGACTAACATGTTTTTCTATGTTTTGATACCTGAACCTCACAACCACACAACATGATTCTTGTACACAAACAACATGAAATAGGTTTTGTATATTTTGTAAATGGATGATACTACATGAAATGCAAAACGCAGTTCTTTTTAATGGAGGATACAACATGGGAATGACTATGAGTTTCTTTTGTGGATGACATGTCTATATATGCCTTCTTTTCAAATTTCAGACTCAAACAGCTGTGATAGGCGATATATAGATTATGGTAAACCATAAGAATGGTTGTGACTTTTAGATATTCAGGGAGCAAACAAATTTTTTGATATAATTCGCATTTTCGTATTCAGCTGCAGAATCTTGATTCAGTTGACTAACCCTATCCAACTTGAGCTTGGTTTAAGCACCTTGAACTCCATATGCCCATATGCTTTTTTTTTCGATCATAGAGTTTCTTTTGTTGTGGTTTGCCCCATTTTAGTACTGCAACTCTTGGATTGTTTTTTTCAAAGGACAAAACTTTTTGGTGCTGATCACTGAACTACTTGTTTTCAGAAAAATGATTCTGAAAAACTTGATTTCCTGTTGCTTGTTCTTGCTACATATTTTAACTTTTTTTTCTAGTTTTTTCAGTTTTAAGCTTCTGTGAAATAGATCCAGTGCGTAACATTTATACAAGTAAATTTAGCCCATATCTCCCATTATTTTCGTTTCCTACATATTTTCTGTCAATTATACCAGTTTATTCCTTAGTTAGAATGCTATTAATCAATAGGCATAATTCATTCTTGAAGCCCTAACGGCTTTTTTCTTGTATACATGTATGATCACTGCAGTTATGATTTATAATGATACATGTACTGCGCACACCAGGAATTTGTGCAGGCAGCCAAGAACATTATCTTTGAGAACGTGGTTGAAACCACATTACCTCAAATTTCAAAAAAATTTTTAATTTTTGTTAAAAATTATTTTTTATGTTTTCAGATTGTTATGATGTGCTGATTTTAAAAATAATTTTTTAAAAATAAAAAAATATTATTTTGATGCATTTTTAAGCGAAAAGCACTTTGAACCGCAACCGTAACCGTCATCGCTACCGTAATTCCAAACAGGTCATATTCTGTAATGCATTTACTATTTCAAAATGGAGAACAATTATACTGTATGATGGTGCTACTTTTATAAGGTTAGATTTGAAGAGCCTATAAAATACCATGTGATGGATCTATGTATTTTATATACGTTATTTTTGCCTGAATCCATATTTAAAAAGGGTGAAAGGCAAAGTAATAACCCAATATTCTTGGACTCATCTATATGATGAACCCAATTATATGTGCTTGCCAGACCCAACATTCCTGTGCTTGGCATAACGCCAAGCCTAAAAGGATGTAGAACTAACGATCTTTCTAGACCATCATATAAGGCCACAAGACTTTGTATTTTCTTTTAATTTTTAACATAAAATCTTAAGGTCAAAGATATCTATTTCTTAACACCCCTAGATATATAAGTCTTTTAAGAACTTACTGTTATTCCATCAATATTATTAATGATATATAAGAGATATTTATCTCTCATTAATGATGTGTAAGGGATATTTATCTCTTATTAATAATGTGTAAGAGATATTTATTCATCATTAATACTATCATATAAGGAATATTTATCCCTCGTTAATTATGTGTAGAGATATTTATCTCTTATTAATACTATTAGAAGGAAATTACTTTCCAGTTCCTTCTCTCTATAAAAGACATGATTTATAGACTACAAATACCTCATAAATTCTTTGATTTGCGGGTTCACATTTGATACCTTCTAGATATTATATACATTTCATTCATTCTCAATATTTTTTAGTGCATATGTTTTTAGAGACTATCTCTCTAAAATATCATTGTATTATTTTTTTTCTAAAAAAATATAACTACTTAAACATCTAAGAGTCCTTAAGTATAAAATAAAAGACCTTTTACAGGTATTAACTACCAGCCGCCAGGTACAAGCTACCAGTTACCTTGGTTAGGGAGAATGGATCAGATTATAGAACCTCAAGATTAACCGATTATCCAACACATAATCTTTGCTCCTGAGCATATTGGATTTTGAAATATCATCAATTGGCGTCGCTCGTGGGAAAAGATAAAAAAAAGTCATCAAATGTTCTTCTAGAATAGGTTTTTGACATCCCTCATCAACTATCAATGATAGACAATCATGATACATCTGAGATAAAATATATCACGGACCTCTCTATAGCTGCTAGCATAACTATGATATCAGAGCATCATTGACTTTTCAATCAGGTCCGACTCCTCATTGAGCACCAATATATCAGCCAAGAAAAGCTTCGTAGGGCTATGACATTAGTCAACTAGGAGAATGGTATGTATTCTTATGATCTCGTTGATGGTACCAATAAAATTGCTTTAGCAGGAAAGACTATTTTAATGATTAAGAATGTTTCAAAATAAACTTGGAATGCCTGATATACTTTGAATACCAGATGCGCACTATTTGTAAAAGAATCAGAAGGCTAAACAATATTTTTTTGCTGTAAAATCAGAACATGATTTCCTCTCTTTACCCGGGGACTTGGTGAGGCAAACAAATCTAGGTTACACTTTTCTTCAACATTCACGAATGTCATCAAAACCTTGAAAGATTAAAGCTTTTAGCAATTATAAATAGAGTGTTGGTTGAAACTGTAAAACATGTGAAGTCTATTTGGCAACTATTTAAGAAAAAATGAGTCAACTACTCTAAAGACATCTACTAGATAAACTTTATTATCTCATCACCAAAGGAACTGAGACCATGATCTTAGCATAAATCGAAAACCCAGGTCATCAAGTAGGTTATATCTCAGAGGGCAATAAAAATGTATAATAGTCAATGATTAAGAATGTAAGTTTTTTTTATGTGGATAATTTATTTAGAATGACAATGTTCTTCATTTCCTTTAGGTTATGCCTAAGAGTGTCTCTTCAACTCACCATAAATAGGATTGACTCGGTTTCTTTAGTGTCATTGCATAACTTACCTTGAAAAGGATCAACACAGTCTATCCAATGCAATTACGCAACTCATCAAAGATGAGATTGACTTGGTCTCTCTAATGTTATTGCACAACTTACCTCAACGTTGGATGGATTACTTTTCATGCCATTTAGGATTTTCAGAAATCTACTGAAATATTATATTGAATGCACATCATTGTTTTGTTTTCCAAAGAATACCTCTTTTTAAATAAGGACAAGCCAACTAACTATAACGAATCCTAACAGTTCTACAAGGGATAAATAAACCGCATAGGGAAGGTAATAAGTCTCTCTTTAATGGGACATACAACTCTTAGGTAAAAAGACTTATTAAAGTTGATAACCTTTTAAATCTTTTGGTATTTAATACACAAAGATTTGAGGGGGCTATTGATGGATTAACTTGTTTTATATATGTTATTTTTACGTGAATCTATGTTTAAAAAGGATCAAAGGCAGGGTTATAACCCAATATCCTTGGGCTTAACGCATATGTGGGTCTCGCAAGCTATCATACCAAATATCCTTGGGTTTAGTTATGTGCTAAGCCCAATAAGATGTGGGTTTGGGGAGCTGCGAGACCCAATATCCCTGGACTCGGTATTATGCCAAACCTGAAAGGATGCAGGACTAACGATCTTTTTAGCCATATTTGGCCACAAGACTTTGTTTGTTTTTTATTGTAATCCTTAACATAAAATGTTAAGGTCAATGATACTCATCTCTCAACATCCTTAGGTATATTAAAGTCTTCTAAAGACATATTGTTATTCCATCGATATTAATGATATGTAAAGGATATTTATCCCTCATTAATAATGTGTAAGAAATATTTATCTTTCATTAATAATGTGTAAATGATATTTATCCATCATTAATACTATCAGACGTAAATTACTTTTCAGATCTTTTTCTCCATAAAAAAACAGAACTCATAGATTATAAATACTTATAAATCCTTCGAGCTGGAGGTTCAGGTTCGATACATTCTAGACATTATATACATTCCATTCATTTTTAACATTTTTTAGTACACATCTTTTCAAAGATCATCTCTCTAAAATATCATTGTATATTTCCCCCCTAAAATAATACTTACTTAAGCATTTAAGAGTCTTTAAATCTATAAAAAGTTATCTTTTATAGGTACCCATTACCTTGGTCTAACAGTACTAAATACAAGCTGTCAGCCACCTTGGTTAAGATGAATAGGTCAGATTGCTATAACCCAAATATTAAATAAGTATCCAACACATAAGCTTTACTCCTAAATATATTGGATTTTGGAACATCACCACCACCACCATTACCACTAAATGACCTAATTCTATTAATTATGAGATGTCAGCATTTTTTTTCTTAAATCCTTTCCCTGTAATTAAATATTGCATATTACTTCTGAAATGGTAATTTAGTTAAGTGTTAATGACTTGTATAATACCACCTATGGACTACCTCAGGAAGGAGAGGTATATATATGATAGTTTCATGTTGTTACTGCATCATTAATGTGTTATTATATGTCTCGTTGTCATTGTTGTTATGCTAAGTTTCTGCATACCATATTGCAAGGATGTCATGAGGCAATTCTCCATAATGTTTTGGATTTCAACATTTGATGGCATTAAACTATCTTTACTAATAAGATAACAACCTGACAAATGTCAGCATTAACTGAAAGATTTAGAATCCATATCTGCCATAAACTGAAGTTGATCAAGCACTACACTACATAGACAAGCTAAAAGTTTAATAACAAAATTTACATATATTATTGGTTATAAACTAGGTGTCGCATCTCAGTGGACATCGTGGCGGGGGCAAAAAATGTATATCGTGGAAGATTGGAGTTACCAGCTAGTAATTAGAGAAAACTAGAGATTCTAAAAATTAACATTGATTCCAGATATTCAGATGAGGGGTTAGTTATGCCTAAATAAAGAACGACATCACTCTTCTCACATTCTTTCTTATGAAAGTTTACCTTTACCATGTGTTTTTCTCCTAAATTAGTTTTGTGATTACCATTAATAAAGGTTACCTTTATTCAAAGAAGATGGGGATTGCCCCCTAGCATTTGTCTGAATTGTTTTAGAGTCCGATCAAATTTTAGTAATTTTATCATTTTACTTATTCAATGTTTTATTTTTGTATTTTACCTAATTTTTACCTTTATTTTTGTATTTTTTAAATTTTTTTAATTTTTCAAGATGTTTTGACACATAATAATTAAATAATAATAAAAAAATTAAAATAGCTAAAATGATTGAAAAGACAATTTTTTTTCCTTTTGTTTTCAAAATATATACAGGTAAAAATTTGGGATACAACACTAGCATGAGATAATTGCAAGATTTATTTAGTAATCTTGACTTTTTCTGATATTTATAACCTAATTAAACTGACAGAGTTAGATCATTGAATTTTACAGTAATTTAAAAATAGAACTAATAA
>Ga0325401_1005065_pt1 | contig 12534 bp, 17 predicted proteins | sample PopdelMetagenome_FD_205666 | JGI IMG/M metagenome (GOLD analysis project Ga0325401, IMG submission 205666) | Populus deltoides microbial communities from Bellville, Georgia, United States - Xylem-PdKOR-R2 | ecosystem: Host-associated > Plants > Phyllosphere > Stem > Wood/Secondary xylem | place...
CACCGAGAATCAGTTCCTCATCCACGGCATGGAAAAGGGCACCGAAAACTCCAGTAAAAGTTGGATCACGATCCAACGGACGGATCGCAAGTTATGGCCCTTTCGACCCGTCCATCAAGCCTGGCTCTACCAGACCTCAACATCACCGAGAATCGATTCCTCGTCCGCTGCTTGGAAAAGGGCATCCGAAAACTCCATTAAAAGTTTTATCGCGATCCAACGATCGGATCGAAAGTTATGGCCCTTTCGACCCGTCCATCCAGCCTGGCTCGACCAGAGCTCATCATCACCGCGTATCCATTCCTCATCCACTCCATGGAGCAGGGCATCCGGAAACTCCAGTAAAAGTTTGATCGCGATCCACAGTCGGATCGAAAGTTATGGCTATTTTGAAACGTCACTCAAGCCTGGGACGACCACCCCTCATCATCACCGAGATTCGGTTCCTCATCCACTGCGTGGAAAAGGGCACCGGAAACTCCAGTAAAAGTTTGATCGTCATCCAACGGTCGGATCGGAAGTTATGGCCCTTTCGAACCGTCCATCAGGCCTGGCTCGACCAGAGCTCATCATCACCGCGTATCCATTCCTCATCCACTCCATGGAACAGGGCATCCGGAAACTCCAGTAAAAGTTTGATCGCGATCCAACGGTCGGATCGAAAGTTATGGCGATTTGGAAACGTCACTCAAGCCTGGGACGACCACACCTCATCATCACCGAGAATCGATTCCTTATCCGCTGCATGGAAAAGGGCATCCGAAAACTCCAGTAAAAGTTTTATCGCGATCCAACGGTCGGATCGAAAGTTATGGCCATTGCGAACTGTCCATCCAGCCTGGCTCGACCAGAGCTCATCATCATCGCGTATCAATTCCTCATCCACTCCATGCAGAAGGGCATCCGGAAACTCCAGTAAAAGTTTGAGCGCGATCCCACGGTCGGAAAAAAAGTTATATCCCTTTCGAACCATCCATCGAACCTGTTACGACCAGTCCTCATCATAATCGAGTATCGATTCCTCATCAAATGCATGGGAAAGGGCATCCGGAAACTCCAGTAAAATTTGGATCGTCATCCAACGGACGGATCGAAAGTTATGGCCCTTTCAAACCGTCCATCAAGCCTGGCTCGACCAGACCTCATCATCATCGAGTATTGATTCCTCATCCACTCCATGGAAAAGGGCATCCGGAAACTGCAGTAAAAGTTTGATCGCGATCCAACGGTCGGATCGAAAGTTATGGCTATTTCGAACCGTCACTCAAGGATTGGACGACCACACCTAATCATCACCGAGAATCAGTTCCTCATCCACTGCATGGAAAAGGGCACCGAAAACTCTAGTAAAAGTTTTATCGCGATCCAACGGTCGGATCGAAAGTTATGGCTGTTTTGAACCGTCACTCAAGGCAGGCATGACCAAACCTCATCATCAGCAAGTATCAATTCCTCATCCACTCCATGCAAAAGGGCTTCTAGAAATTCCAGTAAAAGTTTGAGCGCGATCCCACTGTCGGATCGAAAGTTATGACCCTTTCGAACCGTCAATGAAACCTGTTACGGCCAGACCTCATCATCATTGACTATCGATTCCTCATCCACTCCATGGAAAAGGGCATCCGGAAACTCTAGTAAAAGTTTGATTGCCATCCAACAGTCGGATCGAAAGTTATGGCTATTTCGAACCGTCACTTAAGCCTTGGACGACCACACCTCATCGTCACTGAGAATCGGTTCCTCTTCCACTGTATGGAAAAGGGCACCGAAAACTCCAGTAAAAGTTGGATCACGGTCCAACGGACGGATCGAAAGTTATGGCCCTTTCGAACCGTCCATCAAGCCTGGCTCGACCACACCTCATCATCACCGAGAATCGATTCCTCATCCGCTGCATGGAAAGGGGCATCCGGAAACTCCAGTAAAAGTTTTATCGCGATCCAACGGTCGGATCGAAAGTTATGGCCCTTTTAAACCGTCCATCCAGCCTAGCTCGACCAGAGCTCATCATCACCGAGTATCGATTCCTCATCCACTCCATGGAATAGGGCATCCGGAAACTCCAGTAAAAGTTTGATCGTGATCCAACGGTTCGATCGAAAGTTATGCCTATTTCGAGACGTCATTCAAGCCTGGGACGACCACACCTCATCATCATCGAGAATCGGTTCCTCATCCCTGCATGGAAAAGGGCACCGGAAACTCCAGTAAAGGTTTGATCGTCATCCAACGGTTGGATCGAAAGTTATGGCCGTTTCGAACCTTCCATCAAGGCTGGCTCGACCAGACCTCATCATCACCGAGTATCGATTCCTCATCCATTCCAAGGAAAAGGGCAACCGGAAATTCCAGTAAAAGTTTGATCGCGATCCCATTGTCAGAACGAAAGTTACGACCCTTTCGAACCGTTCATCAAGCCTGTTACGACCAGACCTCATCATTATCGAGTATCGATTACTCATCTGCTCCATGGAAAAGGGCATCCGGAAACTCCAGTAAAAGTTTGATCGCGATCCAACGGTCGGATCGAAAGTTATGCTTATTTCGACACGTCATTCAAGCCTGGGACGACCACACCTCATCATCACCGAGTATCGATTCCTCATCTAATGCATGGAAAAGGGCATCCGGAAACTCCAGTAAAAGTTTGATCGCGATCCAACGGTCGGATCGAAAATTATGGCGATTTGGAAACGTCAGTCAAGCCTGGGACGACCATACCTCATCATCACCGAGATTCGGTTCCTCATCCACTGCATGGAAGAGGGCATCCGGAAACTCCAGTAAACGTTTCATCGCGATCTAACGGTTGGATCAAAAGTTATGGCCCTTTCGAACCGTCCATGAAGCTTGGCTCGACCAGAACTCATCATCACCGAGTATCGATTCCTCATCCACTCCATGCAAAAGGGCATCCGGAAACTCCAGTAAAAGTTTGATCGCGTTCCAACGGTCGGATCGAAAATTATGGCCCTTTCAAACCGTCCATTCAGCCTGGCTCGACCAGACCTCATCCTCACCGAGTATGGATTCCTCATCTCCTCCATGGATAAGGGCATCCGGAAACTCCAGTAAAAGTTTGATCGCGATCCAACGGTCGGATCGAAAGTTATGGCCCTTCCGAACCATCCATCAAGCCTGGCTCGACCAGACCTCATCATCACCGAGTATCGATTCCTCATCCACTCCATGGAAAAGGGCATCCGGAAACTCCAGTAAAAGTTTGATCGCGATCCAACGGTCCGATCGAAAGTTATGCCTATTTCGACACGTCATTCAAGCCTGGGACGACCACACCTCATCATCACCGAGTATCGATTCCCCATAGATTCCATGGAAAAGGGCATCCGGAAACTCCAGTAAAAGTTTGATCGCGATCCAACGGTCGGATCGAAAATTATGGCCCTTTCAAACCGTCCATTCAGCCTGGCTCGACCAGACCTCATCCTCATCGAGTATCGAATCCTCATCCACTCCATGGAAAAGGGCATCCGGAAACTCCAGTAAAAGTTTGATCGCGATCCAACGGTCGGATCGAAAGTTATGGCTCTTTCGAACCGTCACTCAAGACAGGCGCAACCAGACGTCATCATCAGCAAGTATCAATTCCTCATCCACTCCATGCAAAAGGGCATCCGTAAACTCCAGTAAAAGTTTCATCGCGATCCCACTGTCAGAACGAAAGTTACGACCCTTTCGAACCGTCCATCAAGCCTGTTACGACCAGACCTCATCATTACCGAGTATCGATTACTCATCTACTCGATGGAAAAAGGCATCCGGAAACTCCAGTAAAAGTTTGATCGCGATCCAACTGTCGGATCGAAAGTTATGTCTATTTCGACACGTCATTCAAGCCTGGGACGACCACACCTCATCATCACCGAGTATCGATTCCTCATTCAATGCATGGAAAAGGGCATCCGGAAACTCGAGTAAAAGTTTGATCGCGATCCAACGGTCGGATCGAAAATTATGGCGATTTGGAAACGTCACTCAAGCCTGGGACGACCATACCTCATCATCACCGAGATTCGGTTCCTCATCCACTGCATGGAAGAGGGCATCTGGAAACTCCAGTAAACGTTCCATCGCGATCTAACGGTCGGATCAAAAGTTATGGCCCTTTCGAACCGTCCATGAAGCTTGGCTCGACCAGAACTCATCATCACCGAGTATCGATTCCTCATCCACTCCATGCAAAAGGGCATCCGGAAACTCCAGTAAAAGTTTGATCGCGTTCCAACGGTCGGATCGAAAATTATGGCCCTTTCAAACCGTCCATTCAGCCTGGCTCGACCAGACCTCATCCTCACCGAGTATGGATTCCTCATCTCCTCCATGGATAAGGGCATCCGGAAACTCCAGTAAAAGTTTGATCGCGATCCAACGGTCGGATCGAAAGTTATGGCCCTTCCGAACCATCCATCAAGCCTGGCTCGACCAGACCTCATCATCACCGAGTATCGATTCCTCATCCACTCCATGGAAAAGGGCATCCGGAAACTCCAGTAAAAGTTTGATCGCGATCCAACGGTCCGATCGAAAGTTATGCCTATTTCCACGTCATTCAAGCTTGGGACGACCACACCTCATCATCACCGAGTGTCGATGCCCCATCGATTCCATGGAAAAGGGCATCCGGAAACTCCAGTAAAAGTTTTATCGCGATCCAACGGTCGGATCGAAAGTTATGGCCTTTGCGAACCGTCCATCAAGCCTGGCTCGACCAGGCCTCATCATCACCGAGTATCGATTCCCCATCCACTCCATGCAAAAGGGAATCCAGAAACTCCAATAAAAGTTTGATCGCGATCCAACGGTCGGATCGAAAATTATGGCCCTTTTAAACCGTCCATTCAGCCTGGCTCGACCACACCTCATCCTCATCGAGTATTGAATCCTCATCCACTCTATGGAAAAGGGCATCCGGAAACTCCAGTAAAAGTTTGATCGCGATCCAACGGTCGGATCGAAAGTTATGGCTCTTTCGAACCGTCACTCAAGACAGGCGCAACCAGACGTCATCATCAGCAAGTATCAATTCCTCATCCACTCCATGCAAAAGGGCATCCGTAAACTCCAGTAAAAGTTTCATCGCGATCCCACTGTTAGAACGAAAGTTACGACCCTTTCGAACCGCCATCAAGCCTGTTACGACCAGACCTCATCATTACCGAGTATCGATTACTCATCTACTCGATGGAAAAGGGCATCCGGAAACTCCAGTAAAAGTTTGATCGCGATCCAACTGTCGGATCGAAAGTTATGCCTATTTCGACACGTCATTCCAGCCTGGGACGACCACACCTCATCATCACCGAGTATCGATTCCTCATTCAATGCATGGAAAAGGGCATCCGGAAACTCCAGTAAAAGTTTGATCGCGATCCAACGGTCGGATCGAAAATTATGGCGATTTGGAAACGTCACTCAAGCCTGGGACGACCATACCTCATCATCACCGAGATTCGGTTCCTCATCCACTGCATGGAAGAGGGCATCTGGAAACTCCAGTAAACGTTCCATCGCGATCTAACGGTCGGATCAAAAGTTATGGCCCTTTCGAACCGTCCATGAAGCTTGGCTCGACCAGAACTCATCATCACCGAGTATCGATTCCTCATCCACTCCATGCAAAAGGGCATCCGGAAACTCCAGTAAAAGTTTGATCGCGTTCCAACGGTCGGATCGAAAATTATGGCCCTTTCAAACCGTCCATTCAGCCTGGCTCGACCAGACCTCATCCTCACCGAGTATGGATTCCTCATCTCCTCCATGGATAAGGGCATCCGGAAACTCCAGTAAAAGTTTGATCGCGATCCAACGGTCGGATCGAAAGTTATGGCCCTTCCGAACCATCCATCAAGCCTGGCTCGACCAGACCTCATCATCACCGAGTATCGATTCCTCATCCACTCCATGGAAAAGGGCATCCGGAAACTCCAGTAAAAGTTTGATCGCGATCCAACGGTCCGATCGAAAGTTATGCCTATTTCCACGTCATTCAAGCTTGGGACGACCACACCTCATCATCACCGAGTGTCGATGCCCCATCGATTCCATGGAAAAGGGCATCCGGAAACTCCAGTAAAAGTTTTATCGCGATCCAACGGTCGGATCGAAAGTTATGGCCTTTGCGAACCGTCCATCAAGCCTGGCTCGACCAGGCCTCATCATCACCGAGTATCGATTCCCCATCCACTCCATGCAAAAGGGAATCCAGAAACTCCAATAAAAGTTTGATCGCGATCCAACGGTCGGATCGAAAATTATGGCCCTTTTAAACCGTCCATTCAGCCTGGCTCGACCACACCTCATCCTCATCGAGTATTGAATCCTCATCCACTCTATGGAAAAGGGCATCCGGAAACTCCAGTAAAAGTTTGATCGCGATCCAACGGTCGGATCGAAAGTTATGGCTCTTTCGAACCGTCACTCAAGACAGGCGCAACCAGACGTCATCATCAGCAAGTATCAATTCCTCATCCACTCCATGCAAAAGGGCATCCGTAAACTCCAGTAAAAGTTTCATCGCGATCCCACTGTCAGAACGAAAGTTACGACCCTTTCGAACCGCCATCAAGCCTGTTACGACCAGACCTCATCATTACCGAGTATCGATTACTCATCTACTAGATGGAAAAGGGCATCCGGAAACTCCAGTAAAAGTTTGATCGCGATCCAACTGTCGGATCGAAAGTTATGCCTATTTCGACACGTCATTCAAGCCTGGGACGACCACACCTCATCATCACCGAGTATCGATTCCCCATCGATTCCATGGAAAAGGGCATCCGGAAACTCCAGTAAAAGTTTGATCGCGATCCAACGGTCGGATCGAAAATTATGGCCCTTTCAAACCGTCCATGAAGCTTGGCTCGACCAGAACTCATCATCACCGAGTATCGATTCCTCATCCACTCCATGCAAAAGGGCATCCGGAAACTCCAGTAAAAGTTTGATCGCGTTCCAACGGTCAGATCGAAAATTATGGCCCTTTCAAACCGTCCATTCAGCCTGGCTCGACCAGACCTCATCCTCACCGAGTATGGATTCCTCATCTCCTCCATGGATAAGGGCATCCGGAAACTCCAGTAAAAGTTTGATCGCGATCCAACGGTCGGATCGAAAGTTATGGCCTTTGCGAACCGTCCATCAAGCCTGGCTCGACCAGGCGTCATCATCACCGAGTATCGATTCCCCATCCACTCCATGAAAAAAGGCATCCGGAAACTCTAATAAAAGTTTGATCGCGATCCAACGGTCGGATCGAAAGTTATGGCTCTTTCGAACCATCAGTCAAGACAGGCGCAACCAGACGTCATCATCAGCAAGTATCAATTCCTCATCCACTCCATGCAAAAGGGCATCCGTAAACTCCAGTAAAAGTTTCATCGCGATCCCACTGTCAGAACGAAAGTTACGACCCTTTCAAACCGTCCATCAAACCTGTTACAACCAGACCTCATCCTCATTGAGTATTGAATCCTCATCCACTCCATGGAAAAGAGCATCCGGAAACTCCAGTAAAAGTTTGATCGCGATCCAACGGTCGGATCGAAAGTTATGGCTATTTCAAAACGTCACTCAAGCCTTGGACGACCACACCTCATCATCACCGAGAATCAGTTCCTCATCCACGGTATGGAAAAGGGCACCGAAAACTCCAGTAAAAGTTGGATCACGATCCAACGGACGGATCGCAAGTTATGGCCCTTTCGACCCGTCCATCAAGCCTGGCTCGACCAGACCTCAACATCACCGAGAATCGATTCCTCATCCGCTGCATAGAAAAGGGCATCCGAAAACTCCATTAAAAGTTTTATCGCAATCCAACGATCAGATCGAAAGTTAAGGCCCTTGCGGACCGTCCATCAAGCCTGGCTCGACCAGGCCTCATCATCACCGAGTATCGATTCCCCATCCACTCCATGGAAAATGGCATCCGGAAACTCCAGTAAAAGTTTGATCGCGATCCAACGGTCGGATCGAAAGTTATGCCTATTTCAACATGTCATTCAAGCCTGGGACGACCACACCTCATCATCACCGAGTATCGATTCCTCATCCAATGCATGGAAAAGGGCATCCGGAAACTCCAGTAAAAGTTTGATCGCGATCCAACGGTCGGATCGAAAATTATGGCGATTTGGAAACGTCACTCAAGCCTGGGACGACCACACCTCATCATCACTGAGATTCGGTTCCTCATCCACTGCATGGAATAGGGCATCCGGAAACTCCAGTAAAAGTTTGATCGCGTTCCAACGGTCGGATCGAAAATTATGGCCCTTTCAAACCGTCCATTCAGCCTGGCTCGACCAGACCTCATCCTCACCGAGTATGGATTCCTCATCTCCTCCATGGATAAGGGCATCCGGAAACTCCAGTAAAAGTTTGATCGCGATCCAACGGTCGGATCGAAAGTTATGGCCTTTGCGAACCGTCCATCAAGCCTGGCTCGACCAGGCCTCATCATCACCGAGTATCAATTCCTCATCCACTCCATGAAAAAGGGCATCCGGAAACTCTAGTAAAAGTTTGATCGCGATCCAACGGTCGGATCGAAAATTATGGCCCTTTCAAACCCTCTATTCAGCCTGGCTCGACGAGACCTCATCCTCATCGAGTATCAAATCCTCATCCACTCCATGGAAAAGGGCATCCGGAAACTCCAGTAAAAGTTTGATCGCGATCCAACGGTCGGATCGAAAGTTAATGCTCTTTCGAACCGTCACTCAAGACAGGCGCAACCAGACGTCATCATCAGCAAGTATCAATTCCTCATCCACTCCATGCAAAAGGGCATCCATAAACTCCAGTAAAAGTTTCATCGCGATCCCATTGTCAGAACGAAAGTTACGACCCTTTCGAACCGTTCATCAAGCCTGTTACGACCAGACCTCATCATTATCGAGTATCGATTACTCATCTGCTCCATGGAAAAGGGCATCCGGAAACTCCAGTAAACGTTTGATCGCGATCCAACGGTCGGATCGAATGTTATGGCTATTTCAAACCGTCACTCAAGCCTTGGACGACCACAGCTCATCATCACCGAGAATCAGTTCCTCATCCACTGCATGAAAAAGGGCACCGAAAACTCCAGTAAAAGTTGGATCACGATCCAACGGACGGATCGAAAGTTATGGCCCTTTCGACTCGTCCATTAAGCCTGGCTTGACCAGAGCTCAACATCACCGAGAATCGATTCCTCATCCGCTGCATGGAAAAGGGCATCCGAAAACTCCAGTAAAAGTTTTATCGCGATCCAACGGTCGAATCGAAAGTTATGGCCGTTTTGAACCGTCCATCCAGCCTGGCTCGACCAGAGCTCATCATCACCGAGTATCGATTCCTCATCCACTCCATGAAAAAGGGCATCCGGAAACTCTAGTAACAGTTTGATCGCGATCCAACGGTCGGATCGAAAATTATGGCCCTTTCAAACCCTCCATTCAGCCTGCCTCGACGAGACCTCATCCTCATCGAGTATCAAATCCTCATCCACTCCATGGAAAAGGGCATCCGGAAACTCCAGTAAAAGTTTGATCGCGATCCAACGGTCGAACCGTCACTCAAGACAGGCGCAACCAGACGTCATCATCAGCAAGTATCAATTCCTCATCCACTCCATGCAAAAGGGCATCCGTAAACTCCAGTAAAAGTTTCATCGCGATCCCATTGTCAGAACGAAAGTTATGACCCTTTCGAACCGTTGATCAAGCCTGTTACGACCAGACCTCATCATTATCGAGTATCGATTACTCATCTGCTCCATGGAAGAGGGCATCTGGAAACTCCAGTAAAAGTTTGATCGCGATCCAACGGTCGGATCGAAAGTTATGGCCCTTCCGAACCATCCATCAAGCCTGGCTCGACCAGACCTCATCATCACCGAGTATCGATTACTCATCTACTCGATGGAAAAGGGCATCCGGAAACTCCAGTAAAAGTTTGATTGCGATCCAACTGTCGGATCGAAAGTTATGCCTATTTCGACACGTCATTCAAGCCTGGGACGACCACAGCTCATCATCACCGAGTATCGATTCCTCATCCAATGCATGGAAAAGGGCATCCGGAAACTCCAGTAAAAGTTTGATCGCGATCCAACGGTCGGATCGAAAATTATGGCCCTTTCGAACGTCCATCAAGGCTGGCTCGACCAGACCTGATCATCACCGAGTATCGATTCCTCATCCACTCCATGGAAAAGGGCATCCGGAAACTCCAGTAAAAGTTTGATCGCGATCCAACGGTCGGATCGAAATTTATGGCCCTTTCTAACCGTCCATCGAGCAAGGCTCGACAAGACCTCATCCTCACCGAGTATGGATTCCTCAACCAGTACATGGAACAGGGCATCCGGAAACTCCAGTAAAAGTTTGATCGCGATGCAACGGTCAGATCGAAAGTTATGGCTATTTTGAAAAGTCACTCAAGCCTGGGGCGACCAGACCTCATCATCACCAAGATTCGGTTCCTCATCCACTGCATGGAAAAGGGCACCGAAAACTTTAGTAAAAGTTTGATCGTGATCCAACGGATGGATCGAAAGTTATGGCCCTTTCGAATCGTCCATCCAGCCTGGCTCGATCAGACCTCATCATCATCGAGAATCGATTCCTCATCTGCTGCACGGAAAAGGGCATCCGGAAACTCCAGTAAAAGTTTTATCGCGATCCAACGGTCGGATCGAAAGTTATGGTCCTTGCGACCCGTCCATCTAGCGTGGCTCGACCAGGCCTCATCATCACCGAGTATTGATTCCCCATCTACTCTATGGAAAAGGGCATCCGGAAACTCCTGTACAACTTTTATCGCGATCCAACGGTCGGATCGAAAGTTATGGCCCTTTCGACCCGTCCATCAAACCTGGCTCGACCAGACCTCAACATCACCGAGAATCGATTCGTCATCCGCTGCATGGAAAGGAGCATCCGGAAACACCAGTAAAAATTTTTATCGCGATCCAACGGTCAGATCGAAAGTTATGGCTATTTCGAACCGTCACTCAAGACAGGCGCAACCAGACGTCATCATCAGCAAGTATCAATTCCTTATCCACTCCATGCAAAAGGGCATCCGTAAACTCCAGTAAAAGTTTGGTCGCGATCCAACGGTCTGATCGAAAGTTATGGCCCTTTCGACCCGTCCATCAAGCCTGGCTCGACCAGACCTCGACATCACCGAGATCGATTCCTCATCCGCTGCACGAAAAGAGGCATCCGGAAACTCCAGTAAAAGTTTGATCGCGATCCAACGGTCGGATCGAAAGTTATGGCTATTTCGAACCGTCCATCCAGCCTGGCTCGACCAGACCTCAACATCACCGAGAATCGATTCCTCATCCGCTGTATGGAAAAGGGCATCCGGAAACTCCAGTAAAAGTTTTATCACGATCCAACGGTCGGATAGAAAGTTACGGCCCTTTCGAACCGTCCATGAAGCCTGGCTTGACCAGAACTCATCATCACCGAGTATCGATTCCTCATCCACTCCATGCAAAAGGGCATCCGGAAACTCCAGTAACAGTTTGATCGCGATCCAACAGTCGGATCGAAAGTTATGGCTATTTCGAATCGTCACTCAAGCATGGTACGACCAGACCTCATCATCACCGAGAATCGATTCCTCATCCACTGCATGGAAAAGGGCATCCGAAAACTCCACTAAAAGTTTGAGCGCGATCCCACTATCGGATCGAAAGTTATGACCCTTTGAACCGTCCATCAAGCCTGGAACGACCACACCTCATCATCACCGAGAATCTGTTCCTCATCCACTACATGGAAAAGGGCGCCGGAAACATTACTAAAAGTTTGATCGCGATCCAACGGTCGGATCGAAAGTTATGGCCCTTTCGAATCGTCCATCCAGCCTGGCTCGACCAGACCTCATCATCACCGAGAATCCATTCCTCACCCGCTGCATGGAAAAGGGCATCCGGAAACACCAGTAAAATTTTCATCGCGATCCAACGGTCGGATCGAAAGTTATGGCCCTTTCAAACCTTCCATCAAACCTGGCTCGACCAGACCTCATCATCACCGAGTATCGATTCCTCATCCACTCCATGGAAAAGGGCATCCGGAAACTCCAGTAAAAGTTTGATCGCGATCCAACGGTCGGATCGAAAGTTATGGCCCTTCCGAACCGTCCATGCAGCCTGGCTCGACCACACATCATCATCACCGAGTATGGATTCCTTACCCACTCCATGGAAAAGGGCATCCGGAAACTCCAGTAAAAGTTTGATCGCCATCCAACTGTCGGATCGAAAGTTATTGCCCTTTCGAACCGTCACTCAAGCCAAGCGAGACCATACCTCATCATCACCGAGTAGCGATTCCTCATATACTCCATGGAAAAGGGCATCCGAAAACTCCAGTAAAAGTTTGATCGCGATCCAACGGTTGGATCGAAAGTTATTGCCCTTTCGAAGCGTCACTCAAGCCACGCGAGACCAGACCTCATCATCGCCGAGTATCGATTCCTTACCCACTAAATGGAAAAGGCCATCCGGAA
>Ga0325401_1005069_pt1 | contig 12530 bp, 8 predicted proteins | sample PopdelMetagenome_FD_205666 | JGI IMG/M metagenome (GOLD analysis project Ga0325401, IMG submission 205666) | Populus deltoides microbial communities from Bellville, Georgia, United States - Xylem-PdKOR-R2 | ecosystem: Host-associated > Plants > Phyllosphere > Stem > Wood/Secondary xylem | place...
TCTCCTTCTCCTTCTCTTTGCTACAGTTACAACTGCTCTTGTTCAAGTTTGTACCACACTCGAGGCATAAACCTTTGCAGCTTGGATCACAGATGACATCAAGGGTAATTTCTACATGCACCATATCTCGGAGGGGCTTTGAAATATCAATTTCCTTATCTTCAGGAGGGAAGTGCAACCGGTCGTCCCACTCGATTGAAGCTTCATCACCGTCTTCTTCCTCAAAAATTGAAGATTTCAATTTATCATTACCAAATACTTTTCCCATATTAATAATCTCTGGTTCTTCCACGGGTTCTTCAGATAGTAAGAGAGAGAAGTTGGAGAAAATGCCCTCAGCAACTGGCTCTCCACACCTTCAACATACATGATAAACAAGTAGGTTCAATTACAGAAGAATGACAAGGAAGCACTGAGTATGTTGTGAAACAAAATGCAACATAAAATTTGGCCTACAAGGGAAGATTATGTATGACTTGGAAAATTCTTGGCATCAAATCAAAAGATGTTGTCATATTATTCTCAACCTTTTGTCAATACTTTTAAATGAAGTTCAAGATGAACACTGACACCCATACCTGATGCGGTCAGACATCAGAGGTAAACAAGAAAATTTGATGAACTGTTTAAATTGTTTTTTCCAGACAAGTCAAAGGTCTTTAATATCAGCTGCTGCATGTAAATTCCAGCAATCGCTATCCTAAAATATATTCTCACATTAAGTGCATTCAACGAGCAAACATGGTCAAGGTATAAGCTACTTATCTCATGCATAACCTACAAAATTGCCAGCATAGATCAAAGCTGGTAGTTCTATTTGGGGCTGGTGACAAAATAAATCATGATTAGCAATTGGTCAAAACTCAAAAGTGCAACATTTTGCAATTTCCCTGAAATATGGTCACACAGCTGTCAGACTCCTATTGTGAGCGGCATACTTTACAACACAACCCTATGATAATTGTATAGGAACACTACACTACCACATTAAGAGTGGAGTCACTATTTGTAGCTTTTCATAGATGCTATAATAAAAATCACACAAGAGACATCCAGATAATTCTAAAAATAGATATGTTGAATTGGTTTGATTGGGGCAAGAATTTCCATGAAACCTCTTACAAATTTAATCATATGCAAATAATTTCAAACAGCCAACACAAACACATACAGTAGACAGTGAATCGCCATTCTGATTAGCTTTCGATAATCATTCTCAACTAATTGTTAGGTAAATCTGGAAACTAAAGAAAAAAAAACAATACAAATAAATGCAATATGGTAGAAGCAAAAAAGAATTTAAAGAGTGCGCAAATACGTAGGGCAAAAAAGTTGAGTCCACTGGAAAAGAAGGATCAGAAACTAAAGTACCTATAGCAACCAAGAGTGATGACAGTTTTGATGATCCCATCTAGTCTCAACCTTTTCTTCTTCTTTGTCACGTCAATGGAGATCTGAACAGGAGTTCCAAGAGGGTAATCCTTCACGGCCTTCGTGACACGTAATCCCATTACCGAAGCCCTTGATTTTGAAATCTCAGTTGAAAGTTTTCCTAACCCAAGCCTTTCTAAAGTTGTGCAGTACTCCACATGTGAAATTGAAGAATTTCTCTTGTAAATAATAGCACCTTCCCATGGTGATTCCATGTCTTCAGCGTCTTCTTCCTCTTGATCATCCCAATTAAGAGATACATCAGTAAACTTCTGACTGTTAGAGTACACTGCATGTCTTGTAGTAAACCTTATAATACTTTGTGATTTGTTTCTAAAAACATCACATGCACTCTTTCTTATACCCCTTGAAATTTTGCAATCAACAACGGAAAAGCTAGGATTTGATAGAGAAATTTTTTGGGAGAACAAATCATCTACTTTAAATTGGTTAATGTGCGGGGATAGAGCTATTGGGGATGTGAAGTAGACAAGTGACATCTTGGTTCCCTATAATCAGCTAGGAGAAGTTCTTTTTGAGAAGAGGTGATGAAGCTCTTTTGTTTATTATGCAAACATAAAGAAGTATAAGAAATGCTCCAGATAATAGTTATGCAATTCTTGATCATATGAGTTGGGAGAAATCAAGACGAACTAGAGGGAAGTCAATGGTATTGACTAAATCTGCAAAAACAATGAAAAACAGTTTAGACTGAAAGACATAATAGAAAAAACAGACTAATATTCTACATGATTCTAATGCTCTATTTAACACAGGCAGCTTCTACTTAAAAGTATTGAATACTCAACATATGGAAGTACATGGCAAATATGAAACTAAAGGGACAGCAATAAGATATTTTCGTACAACATCAAAACAATCAAAGAAGGAGAAGGGACAGAACATTTCAACATACTGCTACATGTATCTTGATGGTCTGGCTAATGGTTACATTTTGTAACATCTCATATCACAATTCTCTCAAAGTTTTAAAATATGAAGCTCTACCATAGGTTAAACATAATCACAAAGAGTGATAATAGCTAGTGCATGGCTAGCAAGAAACAGTTCTAAATAGACTTTAATTGAATTGCTGACTCAGAAAGTTCTATAGGAATAACATCTGGAACCGTCTTGAAGAAAAGGAAAAGCTGAATAAAGGCAACTCAAGAGCACTGACGCAACCGCGACTTTTTTGCCTATTCAAGGTAAACCCTTTAGAAATTGAATAGTGTACTTTTCACATCCAGGTTATTTATGAACAATATGCAGCTAATCCTTCCATTCACAAAAGAAAATTTCTTAAATAAATTATAGACAACAATACAAAAGTTTAGAAGAAAAAAACATGCAAGGACTGAGATTGAAGTTAGAAACCAACAGGCTTACATTGGATTTTAGTGTCCTGAATTGTTGTCAAGATTTCCACTTTCGAACTATATAATAGAGAAGGTGAATGGCTGCAACGCTGCACGATGATTTACGAGGCTAAAACTACATGCTTTATTCAAGACCATGCTCAAACCGGAAAAAAAACAAAGAGCCTAAGTGCTATTCTCTGGGTAGTTATAAGCAAATCTGTCTGGCTAGGAAAAGACACTGAAGCCTTTATATTGAAATGATTAGTAAATAGCAAGAATCCACATAAACCTCAACAGAATTTGTACTCTGAACATTCTTACAAACAGCTTATAAACATAAAGACTAGACCAACAAAATGCAATTGCATCTATCTACAAGAGTTTTGAGAGAGACCCAGTTACTATAGAGACCAAGAAAAGAAACCCATTACACATAAAAATGACCAAAGCAGGGAGGGAGCAGCAAAGAAGTAACACTTGTTCACCTATTACAAACAAGTAGTAATAGTTCAAGAGTGAGTGAAGTTGACAGGTGCAGCAACATAGACACCATAAAGAAGATTGTGTGGCTTAGCTACTTACAGTGACTAAATATCAGCTTCTCGTGTTGAAGAAAACTCAACTCAGTTACGGGGAATGAACTGAATACAGCTCTACCGTGTAACTTCCATTAGATTAGATTAGAGCCAATACTTTGTTCTCATCTCGGCCCAAGTCTAGTCTACAACTAAAAAGGCCGAAGATGGGCCGAATGTGCAGACGGCTAAATACAGAAAAAGATTGGTTTAATCTTAATTTTAATCCCTAAAATTAAGATTGCTTACTATTCGCCCATTCTTCGTATATTATTATTTATTTATTAGATTAAAACATTTTTTAATGCACTTCATTCATTGTTGAACTCCCAGTAGTCTGGAGCATATTTGCTGTATAAAAACCTTGCCACCACTTGATAAACCCACAAATACCAAAGCTACTAGCTATTAGCATAATTAGGTATTAATGCCAGCCCAAAGATCTCGATTCGAGATTGAGCTAATAGTCTAAACATCAAACACCACTACAGAAGATCAACAGACCAACCCCTCGAGCATCATTGTGGACAGAGTCAAGCCATCCCCAGTGTCCATCTTAACAAAGTTTCACGCTGGTTATTTTAGGATTGGCCTATCTCTAGGTGGCCGAGCTTTGTTATTCAAGACACCGGTAATTTCACCAATTGATGACACAGACCCTCTGCACCATATGTTGCGCTGCTCCACCCTGCAGGATTTCTTGTGCTGTGTTCTCTTGCTTTCCTAATCCTTACTTCACTTTCTTTTCTTTACATATTGAGATGCATGTTTTTCTTCAAGGTGGTGGAAGCCGAATTCTGGCATCGTGTAGGGGTTAATCATCTGTTTGCTCCGCTCCCTGGATTTCTTGGCTTCTTTTGCTTCAATCTGCACCCTTTGTTGCTCCAAACACTGTGTCCTACCTTGTTCTTTGGTGGGTATTTGCGGTTCCGATAGTGGCACTTGATGTTAAAATTTATGGCCAATGGTTCTCTAAAGGAAAGAGGTTTCTGTCAACTTTTGCAAATCCAACAAGCCAGTTATCAGTAATTGGAAACTTGGTTGGTGCTCAAGCTGCAGCTAAGATGGGGTGGAAAGAGATTGCTATTTTCTTGTTTTCCCCTGGCATGGTCCATTATTTGGTGCTGTTTGCTACACTTTATCAGCGCTTATCTGATGGTGACAGGCTTCCAGCCATGTTTAAAATGTGGCCGAGACATTGACCGACTTTGGAACTATCATACAGATCTTATTCGTCGAAATTTATAATCCTGTGTCAGGACCTAGGAAAGCTGCTTGAAATCATTGAATACTAATAAATTATATATAAGAATATGGTGCAGGGACCATGAATTAGGGTTTGGTTTTGGTTTTTGCTTCGATAAGAAGGACAAAACCGAACAACCAGTGAAGGTTTGACTATATATTAATTTGATTATGACTATAGTTATGCTGATCGAAACTATATATCTAATTGATTGGTCTGTCGCTGTTTAATTACAAGTTAGCTATTCAGTTTCATTCTCATTCATAACTAGTTTTTTCTTACATGTGAAGCGGATTTGTAGACCTAGCCTCTTCAAGAGATATCTATGAGAAGGTTCAGTGTTGCATGGTGGGCTTAATGGCTCGTTCCCATTGACTGTCCAAGCTCTCGCTTCAAGGGATTATGCAGAGGAAGTGAAAGGGGGCATTGCAGATGCTTTAATGCTTCTCCTTTCCGGGACCTCCATCGTGGTCTCACTTATTTTGACAGTATTTATTGTGTTTAACACTAAAAACAGAGAGATAGAGCAGTCATGAAGTTGATGGGCGTGGAATGGATGATCGTTGAATAAATATATTAGCCACCCACCATAAGAAACTATAATCTAATTAGAAGCCTGTCTAAATCAACGCATATATCATGAGCTTTTCTTATACATGACTTGATTTGAATACAGATAATCTCTAGCTTTTCTAGGTTTTCAGCTACGTTGATGGCCATCTCAAGCTGGACAGGATACGTTAAATTGGGATATGAACTTAAGATCGTGGGTGGCGCTACGGGTACACCGTTGGTGACTATTAACCTAACCTTCTCATGGTAAACTCCGAGATTAACATTCACTCCTCAAGAGAAGAGAAAAAACAGACCGTTGCTTGCGAGGAAAATATTCGCAAGCAAATCAAATCGTTTTGGGGTTTTTCAATTGCAATTAACTTTTTTTCTTGGAATTATTTTTTCACAAATAATTAAAAACGTTGAATATACTGTTCAGTTACAGGCTGGAACAGAGAGGGGGAAAAGAGAAGAAAATAACATTTTCACTTTTGAGTGAATCATCATCATCTCTCATTTCTTCTCTAGTGCCAATTACAACTCCACTCAGTAAACAACGGTAACCTGACCTGACTAGACGCGCTCCCCAAGCTACACAACAGTTGCCAAACAACAGATGCCCTTTGCAGGCTGCAGCAGTGTGAAGAGGGCTACAGTCTCAAGACTATCTAGAACACGAGTACGATTGGAAACTACCATCCAAACAAGGGTCTAATCTATCAGCAACAACCAGAAAACGCAAGAAACAGCCAAGAAGGAAATGCTATAGTTTTCACATTTCCAAACTTCACTTCAAAATCAGTCCATTACTAACCAGCCTCAGCATAAGCAGTCTCAAGGTGGGCTTGTTCTGCTTCCTGCACCTCCTTCTCCGTCTTCCTTCCTTTCTTGGATTTGTAGTACACGCTCATGAAGGTTCCCACAGCTCCATATTTCTTCCTGGCGTGTTCATAGAGGTCAGCATCAAACATCCTCCAGAATTTCTTCTCATTCAGCTCAGACACTGCATACTGAGGCTGGAAGCCATGGTTTTCTATCAACCAGTCCTCCATTCTACGAACTGCATCTGCACCATCGAACACCTCACCCCTCAACACAGGTCCAGGTGAATAATACACCCCAACATCGGTGTACATCTGGGCATAGGATGTGTCTCCCTGTCTGTGCTGATGCTCAAACCCTGGCTCAGGATACACCATAGTTTTCACAGGAAGCTTGAACAACCTGTGCGGACAAAGCCAAATGGGATATACCTGGAAAAATCAACAACAGTCAGGTCAAAGTCTAAGACACTCAACCCTCATGCAGTCATTTTACATCCTCATGCTATTATGTATTACAACATCAAACACCTGCGATGGTCATGTCCTCTCAAATAGTTTCCTTGCCCAGAGCCCACAAGAGTTCCCGACCAAAGCTAGGATGATACAAGGTTGACTTAATTTTTCACTCAAATCAATCATATGAGGAGACTACTTTTAGCATATGCCAAGAAAAGATGGGAAGTAAAAATTATCCAAAAAAAAAAAAGAACTAGAGCTGTAAAAAGAAAAGGAACAGAGCAGACCAAGGTTACCTCCATCTCACGGTCAACCCATTCTAGGGCATCCCCAACCTTGTAAAGAGGAACAAGCATATCCTGAATGACATGCATCTCATGGTAATAGTTTCTGATTGCTTCACCTTGAGTAGCCTTGAGAAGAGAAACCTTTGGAGGCATCATCCAGCCTAAGAGAAATCTAAACCACCATTGGTCAGCAAATGGAAGTATGAGCTTCCCCTCCCAGTACAAACACCTTGTGTGCCTGTGGTAATATTCTCTGGTTGGAATGTACTCTACAAACTCCCCTTTCTTTAGGGCTGTCTGCGCATGCTGATAGAACCACGGTTTAAACCACCAACCAACATTGTTAATCACATTTCCCTTCTTCTTTGCCTCTTCTTTGGAGGCATATCTCCCTGTCATCATCACACCATCGGTAGAGTTATAAATCATAGTCTCCACAAAGTCTGGAACCTTACTCGGGTTATCCTGATCTCCATCTCTGGGTGCAAAAGAGTCTATATAGGCCTGTGCAAGTTCTTTCAGATTACCCACCACAGGTTTGTAGGTCAGCCTCATGTATTCCTTAACAGGAATAAGCTTGATCTCAGCAGAGACAAGAAGCCCAAGTGTTCCCTGAGACCAAGGGATGGCATAGAAAAGATCAGAGTATTCATTGTCCTTGGTGGCTCTAACAACCTGGCCATCTGCCAAAACAATCTCATAAGCCACAACAGTGTCAGAGAACAAGCCATAGATGTGAGAGCTTCCTTCAATCCCATAACCATTAATTAGCCCACCAACAGTGAGATCATCAAGTTCTGCAACCACTGCAAGGGAAAGATTCATTGGGACACTTGCCCTGCTAATCTGTCCCATATTTACAAGTGGCTCAACTCTTGCAACCATTCTCTCTCTGTCAATTTCAAGGATATTACGGAAAGCTGATAAATCAACTTCAAAGTGCCGAGCCCGTTTATAGTCAACATTCCGCATTCCAACAGCAATCCAGGGTTTACGAGCAGTGCAAACAAGACCATCCTTGGATGGATTCCTCTCTTTGAGGCGTTTCACCACTTTTTTAACATTTTCATCATGTTCCTTCTGACGCTGTTTGTAGGATTTCATCTCTGATTTGACATCCCCAAGGTAAGTGAGAAAGTAAAGGGTGAAGGAGATTGGGAGAACAACAAAAATAACTAAGATCCATCTGAACTGGACAAAATAGTCTACCCACACCTTCTTCCTCTTTGGGCGCAGGGGGGCCTCGAGGTCGGACATTGTGCTTCAGGAAGACTCCTTTCACTACACAAAATATATAAACATATAGAAATTGCTTAAATTCACATTCAGGCTCCAGACCTTCAAGATGAATAAAGTAACATCAGTAAGGATTCTGGGACATTAGCAAAGAATAGGCAGCAAAAAAGAGCACTAAAGTTCAACAATTTCTGCATTCCACTTAAAAATAAAATTTGGGAAAGGTATTGATGACAATGCATCAACATCATATACTTCAGGGAACCTTTAACCGCAACTGTTACACACGACAAAATGCATGTAATAATCTAATATGTTGCAGTTTGCACTGAAGAAATGAAAAGGGTTCTTGAGTTAGTCAATAGGATGAATCTGAAATCAATCAGGTCTTTTCCAAAATTACAGTTGTTTAGGGACAATTGCATCTCTTAAGAAACAGTATGTGAACCTTTTGATGCACATATTGAAGCAGAAAATGTTCTTCAAAGAAAGTTATACTACAGAAAGCTGTAGTTAAAAACATTATACAGCACAGTAGTAGGTAGTAATAAGGTCAACAGATGGCATCATGAGCAGAGAAAGATAGCATCTTAATGCACCAGTATCCAAAACATGCAAAGCACAAAGCCTAAACCTTTAGACCAGCAAAACATCAGTCAGTGAGAAGCCACAGGGATTTCCATTATATATCTCCAACAAGTACAATGGGTGAACTAAAAGTGCCAAAGTCTAACCAAGATAAAGAAGTATGCCCTGGGTCTGTGGCATACACCAATCCCTCCCATTGGAACAAATACCCTTGGCAGATTATGTTGAAAAGCACATGCTAACTTCGAATGTCAAGGAAAGAGAGATTAACACACAAAAAAAGACATAGGAGAAGCAGTCATTTAATGTAGCATAAAAAATTTACTTTAGGACCACAAAAGTTCTTTCCAAAACTAAAATGTTCAATTGAATCACAACTACCAGGAAAACTATGACATGTCCTAAAATTTAACAAGCTGATTAGGTGCATATCAATTCTGCAAAAAGATAAATACAATGAAGGCATGCAGATGGCCCTGTCTTTACTAAGCCTTAGACAAACTAAAAATAATAGCTAACATTAAGATACCGTTGACAATGATGCTCAGCTTTATCATCTACCCAACTGAAGGGAACAATAAAAGAGCGACAAAATTGAGTTCACATTAAAATTAAAAATACCATTTCAGAGAAAGTTTCCAAAAGGGGAAAAAAAAGAAAAGAAGAAGCTCAAACTGCAACCTATAGGTTAATTAAAAATAATTGGAAAAAACCCATTTGAGACTGTTCATATCAAATAGGCAAATTGAACTACAACATCTATGTTTGTTACGTTTAGGCAAAGATCCAACTAACATTAATTGTTAACAAAAATCCATTTGCTGTGTTAAAGATTGCTGAGTTGATAAATATTTCTCGTTAGGCACAAAATTTCAACTATGAAGCTCAACACAATTTTTTTTTTTAAAATAGAAATAAAAACCTAATTCGCAGATTTGGGAAAAATTGGAAAGAGAAGAAAATCTCTCGGTTTATTTACTTTACAACCTTTTTCTTAATTATTTTAAAATTGTATGCCACATGGCTGATATTTTCCACCTGGCTATGCTTTAACATAGAAAATGGATTTATGTTAACAATTGAGATAAGTTGGTGTGTGTGTGTGTGTGTGTGTGTGTGTGTGTGTAATTGAGATTAGTTAGATTGAATTTTTCATCCGCATATGGTTCAATGGTCTATAATAAATCTCGCATGCAACCTAGATATTGCTAATTATCCTTTAAGATCTACATTGCATTTCCCCACTGTGATCTGCTTAACATTCATAACCTCAATGTACCTCCATTCGCCTTTAAGGAACAGCATTCATACCATAGAAAGCACAAGGAGCAACGTTATAAGACAAAGATTTAGAAGATCTAAAGCAAATTATCTTCAACTGCATAATATTAAATATCATATGCTCACTTAGAGACCCGAAAAGCACAGTTCTTTCAGGAAATCAAGATCTTTTTGACAAGATCACAGAACAAAAAAGGAAAGAAAACGTTGATCTGAAATGGAACCCCTGGGTTTTAAAAACACTGCTAAATGTCAGATCCACTAACTATCAGATCGAGTTCAACGGGTATTACGAATTTCTTCAAGCAAGATGATGACATAGTACAAAAGGCACTTCCAGAAAGCCCAATCTTCTAAAAATGATTCCACCAAAGAAAGACACTTCCACAACTAAAGATGCGACGATTTTTCACATGAAATTAACGAAGTACTTAACTAACAGGAAATGAGACCTGCAAAAGAGAAATAAGAGATCCGATATACCCTTAAAATAAAAAGATTTTGGACAGAAACTAAAATTGAGCGCGAGAAAACTAATTAAGGAACAAGAACAATAACTGTCTAAAAGGTTTAAGTTTCCTTCATCTTCTCTTCAACCAAGCAGATTAGTTTAAAGGACACAAAAATTAACAAACCCCACTTGGATGACACTCACAAGAAACCAAAAAAATAAAACTTTCTAGTCATTTTGTTTCAGTGAAAAGGGAAAATGTAGCTTTTAACACATCACGCGAATCCAATACCTCCCTTTTCCAACGGATTCCATCATTTTCTAAAACATATAGCAAACAAAAACGCTGAAAAGGGAGCAAAGAACCAAAAGACTACAAGAGTTTAGAGAAGGAGAAAAGAAAAGCTACCTGAAACACAGGAGGCTCGGGAATGGGCAGATGGGGACCGGATTTTAAGCTTAGAAGCTCAAGTGATTAATATAGTGAGTGAAGTTCACTGGCGACTGGTGAGTAGAGACAGGGTGATAATTTCTTTAGTAAAATACAAAAAATAATAATAAAATAGTATTTTTACTTTTCTTAAAAAAGAAATACTAAAGAGAAAGAAACAAGAAAAATGAAGATATCGAAGACAGATCACAAAAACAATCCGAAGAGATTCGCAGGCTGTCACGGTGGACTCGCCACCATGTGACGACCGTGACAGGTATTTTTTTTAGAGTTCTTTGTTGCAAACATGCACTCATGAAGCATTAACCCCCCAAAAAATTTAATATTTAATCTTGCACTTGCTTTATAAATACTTCAACGGAAAAGAATAGCCAAGAAAAGATGGATTTGATGTGACCCATTATGCTGCTAGGTTCAATTAATTAGATGATGGTCATTCTTTTTGATATGATGCGTTTGAATTGCCTAAGGAAATATATTGCAAATGGAGAGGGAGGGGGACCTACCAATATAAAAAGTTAAATTCGAGAATTAGATTGTAAATATTTTATATTTTAAAAAATAATTTAAAATAAAAAAAATATATTTTAAAAATAAATCAAACTTTATTCCTATACAGTAATAATTGTTTTTTTTTTTTTTACAAACTCTACACTACATTTATAAATTTTCTATTTTTATACAAACTCTACTAGTAAAAATAGTACTTGTGTAGTGTATATAAGAATACAGTAAGTACTTAAGTTTAATTTATTTTTAAAATTTAAATTTTAAAATAGATTTTAAATATTTTTTTTTTGAGAGCATGACAGGTGATATCTATAATTGTGGGTCACAAATGAGTCTAAACTATGCTATTAAATTTTAAATTTTGAATTATGTTATTTCTTTAAAAAAAAAGATTTACTATTATGCGACTTGGAAAAAAAAAATATTTCCACATCTGATATGATTTTTCGATAAAAATAGGAACCTTTTGAGAATTGAATTGATGATTTCGATTCTGATATTCATTTTCTTTTTCCTGCGGTTGCTCTATATAGAGAAACGTGATCCCAAATACAGGCACGGCCCTGACCCGTGGGTGTGTTATTTTTTATTTAAAAATATATTTAAATAATATTTTATTTTTTTATTAAATTTTATTTTTTATATAAATATATTAAAACAATACAAAATATTATGTATATATATATATATATAATATTTTAACCGTGATATTAAACACTCCTACAGTATTCCACATAATATAATATTACTAAGAAAAAGGACAGTAAATATTCTTCAGTATGATAAAACGAAGAAAAAAAATAGTAAAAAGAAAAAAGATGTGTTTATAATTATGTTTGAAAATATGATTGTAATTGTTTTTTAAAGTGTTTTTTATATTGAAATATATTAAAAATGATATTTTTTTATTTTTTAAAATTTATTTTTAAAATCAACGTATTAAAACGATCAAAAATATTAAAAAAATTAATTTTTAATAAAAAATTAAATTTTTATAAAATATAATTTACACCGCGTCTTCAAAGAGTGCCAAAACTTAAAAATAGGTTGATGACCTGTCAAAATTGCCTATAGCTAGCAAATTTCTTCCTTGATTACCGGTTTTCATAAATTGCAACCTTTCTCGTAAATGTTTGACTTGGCATTGTGAGAAGCACTGCATCTAATCGAAGTGGAAACGCAAAGAAGAAGACGAAGAAGAAGAAGAGACTTTTCAATGTAAAAGGAGAAAATCATTGTGTCTAAGTGAAAAATAATATCATTAGAATTTCATTTTGA
>Ga0325401_1005070_pt1 | contig 12530 bp, 7 predicted proteins | sample PopdelMetagenome_FD_205666 | JGI IMG/M metagenome (GOLD analysis project Ga0325401, IMG submission 205666) | Populus deltoides microbial communities from Bellville, Georgia, United States - Xylem-PdKOR-R2 | ecosystem: Host-associated > Plants > Phyllosphere > Stem > Wood/Secondary xylem | place...
AACAGACCTTTATTAAAGGGGTATTTGCTATAAAATTGATCAAATAAATATACAAACTTCAATGTGCCACAATCCCAACGGTTTATGGCAAAAAGTTGCCATTAAACCTTTTATTAAAGGTAGACTAGTAATTATCTATGTGATGGTTAATGGTAAGAATTTGGGATCGAAAAGTTTGTTTTCTCTGTAGTTTTAGATTCAAGCCCTGTGATTGCTTATATGATAGCCACTAGAGACTTGCATAGTCATTAACTTCAGGACCTGTAGAATTAGTTAAGATAAACGCAAGTTGGACCGAACATCCACATTAAACTAAAAAAAAATAGACTAGCAAATGTTTTTGTGCTGTTTCTCAGGAAGAATACAATTGGGCCTACCGGTATTCTAATAGGCCCATTTGTCTCAATAAAATGAAATTACCATTTACCATTATTTCGGTACAAAAAATGGGTAGAAGTTTCAATCGGATATTGATGATACCCGGTTGAACTTTCCAGTGCTGATATCCGCTTTGAACGTTTTCAAACCTATTTGCAACAGCCGAATGTAATAAAGCTGAACGGATTTTCTCACTTCTGCATCTACTGAATCGATATTTGTCATAGAAAGATAGGTATGTACAATTTCTCCAGTTTTTAGCTGAAGCCAAAATGTTTTGGCCTTTGCTAGAAGCCTTTTCAATTACAATAAGAAAACAGTCTGTTCTTCCAAAATCAAGGCTGCAAATTAAAAAACAGCCATCTCTACAGCCCATTTAAACGAGAACAAAATGTAGTAAAGCTGCTGCCTTCATCTAAAGGATCCTTGGAGACATCTGATAATATATCTATCATCTAAAGCTGCAACATTGTGCCCGACCTCTCGCCAACTTGTCCCACAGACAGATCATCTGCCTTGGGGATTGGTAATGTGCAGTATAATAGTTCTCCAAGCATCCGTATTGACAGAATTTCCAGTTGTGAGAGTACTGAACAGGGGTGGAGCTGTTAAATTGTTCAACCCACATTCCCATACTAACATCTTCCATCTTAAAGAGCTGCAATGAGAGTTTAACAATATTTTCATGTACAAACTACAAGCTGATAGGAAAGGTAGTTGTCAAAGAAATGCTAACAGAAAGGGGGGCAGAGAGGGAAAGAGAGCATCCTTCAACTGAGGGAGGTATTAGATAAGATTAAATATCACTAACCCTGAGGCTTCGTTTGCCATGTTGAGCAATGACAAATTTAGCAATATCAGTAGAAATTACATATCCAGGTCCATTGGCGTAAGGAGGATATACTTCTTCAGGCCATTCCTGTTACATTTAGGCAAATAACCTTCAAATGCAAGAAGTGAACATAGAAAAACAATTTCATCGTTCAGATTCTATTTATCAAGACAGAGAAATTGAAATTTTGAATTCATTTGAGTAGCAACATAGCTAACCATATCTAGATTAGTTCCTTTTCCATTTTGCTTTCCTAGTCAAAGCAGAACGTGTAAGATGTTCAGGACTATCTGATTCATGAAAGGAGCTCAACTAAAACATGGTCCCCGAGTCCCTAAAAACTAAAATCACAAAAAAGCAGCACCTTTAAGGATGATGAATCTGATAGCAGGTGAGGAATGATGTTTTAATTCTTTAACTAACACAGGAAAAACCCTTATCATAGCTAGCCAACAAGCACAAACAGCCTTCTCAAAGCTGTCTTATGCCATTCTATGCCTTGAAAAAGTTCCTTGACCAACATCCATTCCATTCCATGAAATATCAAATGCGGTAAAAAAATTACAAGGGAAAGGGGTAAAAAGGAAGACAGTTAGGCAACTCTTGCAAGTACTGTGGGATGTGACACCTCATCCGGGTAAAATGCAAAAGTGCCATGACCAGTATCACCAAAGTTGCTTCTAGTACAACAGAGAATGGTGCTACAGCTTGATAACAATTAAAACTTCTTCAGCTTCTTTTCATGATGTTCAGGCCAACCCCAGGTGGCTTATGTGATCCCAGAAGAGATTGCTGAGATGTATATTTTGTAGAGATTCTAATAATTGCCCTTTTACTCCTTTTACCCAGACTTTCTTATTTTATTTTTTTTCCTTTTTGTATGTTATTTTAAGAGAAAAGGGAACAAGACAACTGAATTAATAAGAGCGTAGACAGTGTTGCAAGGGATTTTATTAAATCGGAATTCCCACAAATGCATTAAAACTTACATACCTCAAAAGTAACTGCCCATTTTCCATTTCTTAGGGGACGATGTAAGAGATTGAGATTGCCCATATAAAGAGACTTGTTGGGAGAGGAACGATCAATTTCTTTCAAGACTGTGTCCACCCTAACAAATGTATCATCATCACATTTCATTATGTATGCAGCTGAGACATTCCGAACCTGTATTCAGCATATTCAGAGATACCAAAACAACTAGATTCAGGAGATATAAATAAGTACACAGTCACAGATATCATATTTAAAAGATTCAATGAAAGATGATCAATGAATAAAGTATAGACTTACCCCAAACTCACAAATAGCAATAGTTTTGAGAACCACAAGCTCATAGCGATCCATAAATGGCAAAATCACAATATCACCAAAGTAAGCTGCCTCTCTTTTTAGCACTGCATTCACCTCCTTCCTTGGATTCTGTGATTTCGTAAACGAGTACAAAGATAAATTAGAGTGTGAATGTTATAAAAATGGTAGCTAAGAAGAATGGCAAAAAAGAAAAATCAATAGTAAAAAAACATAATGCTACTTCCTCTGTTCCAAAACAACAGAACATCTTATAGAATGCACAATGTTACATTAAGATGATTATATAATTCAACAACTGAGACGCACATACAGGCTCACTTATGCACAATGAGCCCTAAACACATAACATGTACTTGATAGAAAGGCAAAATGACAACTCACAGAATAACCACCCCTCTTAACTTTTGACCATGGACATAAATCAGGGAATAATGGATCATAATTTTGGGATAAGAAGGAATAAGAACACTCCAAAGCATTTCCTCCAAAAAAAATAGAAAGGGTGCATAAATTGAGCAAAACTCACATGCATATGTCGTATATCAAGGGTATTTATGTGAGTGTCACCACACAAAGTTTCTTTGCAAGGCAAAATTTTAACCTAAGACTTAAACCAACAATGCCCTAGCCTGTGGCTACATCTGCAGAGGTTGAAGGGTAACAATATAGATTGATCCTAGCATCCAAGTTCTCTTGACTTGTAATGTTATTTTGAGTGCTTTAATCATCAATGAGGAAAAGGGGGGGTAAGGCTGCTAAATGTGTCAGTGGTCCCTCAACTATTGCTCAATTTCAAAATCTATTAGTGCAATTACAATTTTCTTTGAGATTTTAATGCAGTGCTTTGATCCCAAATTTCCAATAACTTTTTTCTGATGTAGCCAAACAACTACTGGCATGTGTATTTTTTTAAATTTCACTTTTTGAATGATATTTAAAAAAAAAATGTTAGCAAGCAGAAACAGAAATTGGATAAAAAGACCGCGCACTACACTTTTGAAGTTGAAATAATACATTAGAAAATTTGATGGTTGAGGAATCTTTCTGAAATCATGGAATAATTAAGTGACTGTTGATACAGTTAAACACTCCTTCAAAATAAATAAATCAATGTGGAGATCTTACCAGTGCAACAAAGAAACGAGCAACTACATTTGAAGACTTGATTACAGATGATTGCATCCAAGTTTTTCTAACTGCCATGCGTTCTGCAAAGTGATTTGTAGCTGATAGGATCCCAATAAAAAGTTGAATGGGACTCTTTGGTAAAGGATGAGCTTTCCACTTCTCTGACATTTCCAATACTCGCTGAGGAGAGAAGCTTGGATGAGAGCTGGGCAGAGAAGTTGCAAAAACTGAATGAACATCTACGTCTCCTTTGATTGCTAATCCTGTTGCATCTTCGAGGGTAAATCCCTAAAGGCACAGAAAAAAATTTAGGAAAGTATTTTGAGTTCAATTTTAATAGAAAAGAATTGAACTCTCTTTGAATATGTACTTAAACAAAACATAATACCACTGTAACAAACATGACTGTTAAGAACAGGAACCTCAAAAATCTACAGATAGACCATACCAAAGAAATCCAGTGGAAAGAAAAGGGAGTCAAGAAAAGGAATCACAGACTTAAAATGATGGCAAACAGTGATAAGCTTAGTTCATGGAAATATTCATAGAAAAAATGCAAATCTCACAAACAATTTGAAAGTACTGCTTTTCCATAGTGAGTGGATGGAACACTAGAAAGACCATTGAGCATCAGATATGCAAATATATGTCCCAAATCTAGAAGGCCAAGGTTCACCATTTGAGTTAGAGAATCAGGAAAAAACTGTCATAGGGTATAACAATCACTTTTTTTCTCATCTATCAACATACCGGACGATATGGAAATGAGGTCACATGCCGCCCCCCAACAGTAATATGGTATCCATCAACACCAGCACGCAAGGTCAGGATAAACAATCCGCCCTCCACAAAAGCAAATGGCCATGTCACTTCAGGTTTCTGTTCACGCCCTATAAATCTCTTGAACCATGAGGCTGTCTTGGACTCTTTTAAATCTACATTATCATCCCGCATCCATTTCTCACACCTCACATGTTCATCAACTGTCAAACATATGCATTAGAAAAACTTTCAATTTAATTATTTAAAATAGAGTGCCATAAGCAGTTTTAGCTTTTGTCCCTATTTCTAATTGAATTGTATAAAAAAATAAGAAAAGCAACAATATCTCTCTCAACTCACACAACAGCTGTTGTGAAGAAAAGTGTCTAGAGAATATCCAAAACTTTTAAACATCAATTCCTGGGACTTGAGCCTCATTCAAATACCTCAAGTCATTTCTTGAATTCTTCAATGCTTATATGTGAAGCCATGTTTCGTTGGCCCCAACCCGTCACAAGGAGAATTTAAATCCAACTTGGGAAAATTCTTTACATCTACTTAATTTCCAGCATATAATGGGGAATGCTATTTGTGGTTTTGGCACCCATGAAAAGAAGAAAATAAATTCTTTCTTTAATACATGTATACACTCAATAATTATCTTTCCAAGTTGCATTTGACTTAACGTACATAAGCAAACAAGGAAAACAAGTTAATTAACAAAATTAAGAAACAAGTTAAATCTTACCCAGCATATCCTCATCTTTCTTGGATGGCAAACCATCGCATCTTTGAGCTGTCCCCCATTGCATCCTATAGCAGGTATTATGCTCAATGACTGGATGCTGACTCCAATCTCCTCTCAATCGAGGATTTAAATGTAGAATTTTTGGTGGATCCTCTCCCTCCACTGACTTTAAACCCTGCAGCTCAATCATGAACTGTGAAACCATAACAATACCATTACCATTCCTCAACCTTGCAAGCTGGGGTACATACTCCTGGTGTGCATGATGGGGTGTTCCCACAATGGTTATAGAAGACCCAGCAGCTAAACCACATGGTAGAAACATCATCTTATCCCCTCCAGCCAACTCCTCTCCACTCATGGATACCCACAAAGGACAAGACTCAATCTTCCCCTCATATAACAAACTCTGTCCAATCTCCTCTCCATCATACTTTTCCACTTCTTCCCATGCCTTCAACCCAAGCAGCCATGCTTCATCTGCCATCCTCTCAAGTGGTGATAATTTCATAGTTGCATTCCTTCGCCTCATAATTTCTCCTGTTATTCTTCCATAACGATATTGAAGTGGCTTTATAGTTTTAGACCCTCCCTTTTCATCTTCCAAAGGTTCCTTACTAGGCATCATCGGAGCATTCTGGTTTTGATTATCCTCTAATTTCCGGTGGAAAGCATCCTTATAAACAGAACTAAAAGATGGTTTGCTTAAATCGGAGTCTTCAACATCTTTTACCATAGATGACGAATCCAATCCAGCATAACTATCATCCACACTCAACATTGATGCAATCTCTAAAAAATGTGGAAACTTGAAAGCTAAAAACACCAAGTATATTGCTCCTACAGCCAACAACATATGCGACAGCTTGCACCTCCTAGTACTAGAAGGTTCAATCTTTAACCTCTTCATCTTAATACCACCCAACAAGCTACAATGCAAGAACAAAACAAAAACTCTATAAAACCCAAAAACCTCCCATGTCTCTAAATCAGCATAAGAGCCCAGAACAAGCTTAAAACTTTCTAAAATACTAAACTATGAAAAGAAAAAAATCCCAAAAACCTCTGATATGCCTATTCCTCTAAATGAACATAAAAACCCAGATTCCAAAACAAGCTAAGCTAAGAGAAAATGCTCAAAATGTCCTAAAAAATAGACCCTTTTTCATCAGATTCAATGAAGAATCCAAAAATCTCCAAAACCCATTTCAGAAAATGATCAATGAAGATGAAAATTCAGAAGAATTCGAAAAGAAAGCCAAAATCTTGAGAGTTGAACCTGGAGATCAGAATCGCGCAAAACCCATGAAGTTTGAGACTTTTTTTAAGGAGAGGAACGGGAATTGGGTGATTGATCAAAGAAACCGAGACAAATCGAATGCGAGCTTCTTACGAGAATCGAAAAGAAAAGGGCAGAGAGAGAGAGAGAGGGAGGGAGGGGGACAGTGTGGTAGAGGTTTGCAATCTCTAGCGTGTATACGGCAACCAAATTAAATTAATTGAAAAAATAATTGAGAATTTTCGGGTACTTCAATTCGTTTTATTTTAGTCTCGCCATTCGGGTTGGATGGCTGGATTTTTTAAATAATAGTCGATTCAAGCTCGAACCAAAGTCATTAAAACTGGTCTGAGCTATGATACTGTCCAAGACCTGCGTCAGATTAATTTACATTAACTCAAAATAATATTATTTTATTTTAAAAAATAGAATTAAGATTATATTATTTTAATGAAAAAACCAAATGGGTTTTGAGCATGTTAATTTATCCTGAGATAATTTGTTGGGTTTTCCCCCTCTAACTAAGTCAACTTATTTTTTAATAACTCAATTCGAGTTCAGTTTTAGATTTATTTACTAGTAGACCTGCTAAGGCAGGTCAAGATTAATAATAACACATGTCAAACTTGAGTTATTTTTTTATTTTATTTATGCGAAACTTTTGGAATTAATAAAATATAAAGACGCAGAAGTTTATAGACATTCTTCAGGCTTTTTTATTTAAAGTTTTTGGATCAAAAATATTTTTATATTTTTTTAATATCAAAATTTTATGTTAATCTATATTAGCCTCATATTTAAGGGAAAAAAACAAACAAACCTTCAAATAAAAGCTTCTTTTGGTATTATTAAGAGAGAAAGTTGGTGTTTAATGCAATTTTTTTAATGATTCAGAGTTTAATTTATATTGAATGTATAGTGGACCATGCTAATAAATGTCTATTTGCCAAATCTCAATCAAAAACCCAAATGGGTAAAAAAATATAAAAATTTAATCTTTAATTGAAAGCAGAAGATAAAATCTTGAAAACGAAAAGGATATAAATTTGCTATTGATAATTTTAAAATGTAACTCCACAATAATAATAACAATAATAATTTATTTTATTATTCAGGAAAAAAACTCTAATATTATTTGGCTTAAACACACATAGAAAAATACATGAAAATTGTTAAACTTGGACCCATATCATTCTTTTTTTAATTAATACATAGAATATTTCAATTTAGTTTGCACGTATTAAATTAAATTTTTACACTCCGAATAAAACTTGCAGAATAAAACTTATATAATGTAATCAGTGCCTGTCAATATTAATAAGCAAAATAAAAAATTGAATAAAATCACATAAAAAAATATATATATCTCTTAGAGTGTGTTTGGCAGTGTAGTTGCGGTTACTTTTCAAATAGCTTTTCGTGCCAAAATACATGCCAATAATATTTTTTTATTTTTTAAAAATTATTTTTGACACCAACACATTAAAATGATTTGAAAATACTAAAAACATATTAATTTGAAGTTAATAAAAAAATAAAAAAAAATTAAATTTTATCAAAAACACTTTTAAAACACGGAAATAAACAGGCCTTAGTTTACGTAAGTTTACCAACTCAAACACACATTGATGGTTGACAGTTGACACCCAACATTCCCTTCCATATAAAACACCCAATAAATAAATAAAGATTAATTATTTAGTTAAACAATTTAATTTAATATGGTTCTATGGAATCATATTGACATCTGGGGCCTTTTTTCAATGTAAGCAGCTATGCTTCCTCTTTCGTTTCCACATGGAATTATCCTCCACAATCAAGAAACACATCCTTTTTATACTCATTAGACCATGGACATTCCCCTGTCTATTAAATTAATGGATTAAATATGGCTTTAAAGCAACTCTGTAAAGCATTCTGACCATCCTATTCCTGCATTACTTGAATGCATGTCTCAAATTATATATATATATATATATATATATATATATATATATATATATATATATATATATATGCTTCTTTACATGATTTTCAAGCATCTTTTTTCACAAATCAAATGGTATACCAGCTGAACACAGGAGATGCTGTGATTGCATCTTATATTGTTTTATCTTGGCCTGATGCATCCCTGTCATTGAGAGGGCCACAATGATGGCCACAAAATTTGAAGCAAACACGCAGCTTTCTCATCACCTTATGTTTTGGACAATTCGTAGGAGCTCATCTTGTCTATAATGCTCTTCGCATATCCCATCATTTTCTGCAAAAGAAAGAGAAAAGGTGTCTATCATGGAGTCGTATTCGTGATTTCTGATTTATACCAAATTAATTCAGTAAAGAAGAATTTTGGGATTCCTAGTTACCCGTCTAAAAGGCTCAATAGGAAGAAGTGGTTACGTAGACATCTCCACATTCCTGAAACAATGCCATTGATAAGAAAGAAAATTAAAATACTAGGTCTTGTCTAGTTAGTATTCTAAAACAAAAGAGACGCATAAGAAAAAATATAAATATGTTTTATTGAAAATACATGCATAGATATATATATGTTTTAAAATGATTTTTTATCCTTTTAAAATGTGATATATCGTCTCTTCTATCCCAATATCATTGAAAAAACTATATAGTTGTGTGATATAAAAGATTTATAGACTTGTAAATATACAAAAAATTTCAAATTCATCAATTAAATTGTTGTGACTTGGTTTCTCTCTCTCTCTCTATCTGTGTCTGTGTGTGTGGTATGTTTTGCTTCAGTCTATAAAATAAATAAACCAACATAAAAATATGGTGAGAAAAGCATCCTTGCAACTCTTCAGAAGTGCGCAAATTTCATTATCAAGAGAGGGCAAATGACCACATAATTAACTTGCTCCAGGTGGTTGTGTACCTTATCCCCTCCCCAAGTCTCGAGTTAGAGCCCTCCTCAATACGAGGACGAAGAAGAAGAACCTCATTTGTATCCCTAACGTATTATATGGTTCTATATTTTGACCCCAAACCAATTAATTTCATCAAAAATTAATTCAAATATTTCCCTCCCACACAAGAATTATGGTGTTTCTTGCACGTATTTTGACATTAATGAAGGCAACATTGCCTAATTTTTAAAAGGTTTTGGATGAAATTGATAAAAGTATTTGGTTTGGGATGAAATTGAGAAAGAGTTAATCATTTAGGGATGTTAATGATGTTTTCCCAAAATAAGGTGAGAATAGAGAGATTTAAAGCCTATTTGAGAGTGTGGTAACAGTTACTTTTCAAAATATTTTTTATTTTGAAATGCATCAAAATAATATTTTTTTTATTTTTTTAAAATTATTTTTAAGATCAGCGCATCAAAATAATTTAAAATATAAAAATTAAATTAAAAAAAATTAAATTTTTTTTTTTAAATTACGGGTTAGTCTGCATTTTGAAATGCTTTCTTAATCATGAAAAAGCTGGCAGGAGCTAGGCCCGTGCTATTAAAAAAAAAATATCTGACTCCACGAACTATTTAAAATTTTCAATTTAAGTTTTGGCTCTCCTAGAAAAATCTTATAATCTTAATCTCTAAAAAAAAAAAATTGGCTTCGTTCCTGATTTAGGATAGTGACATACTTAATCTCCATGCTACACGTACCAACATTCATTCCATCATGCAAGGTAGGTTGCACTACAAATTCAAATTTATTTCTCAAGAATTTGATAAGAATTTTAAATAAATCCAACACTTGCTTCGAAATAACAAAAGGGATATATATATATATACACACACACATCAACATCTATTGGGCTCAGCCAATAGAAAAACCGATTCAGTTATATTTTTTATCCCACTTTTCTTACATTAATATGTGAGGAACTGATTAAAAAGTTATCAGTTTCTTTCTAATAATATTTCCTAGTCTTTCCATGATACACAACCATGATACACTTAGGCTAAAACGCATGATGGATCTACTCATTATCACAAGTATTTTTGCCCATTCAGACTTCCAACAGCTCATCAACAAAGGGCAACCCATCACCCGAACTGTGTTGGCCACTCAAGAGCAAAATCAAGTTTGGCCACCTTAACAAATTTTGGCACCCACGACATCCCTATCTTTGGAAAGGATTAACAATGTGTCTTCTTAGTGCCATAACACTACTCTCTAAGGGGTAGATCAAAGAGCTTCTTAGAGTCCAATAAATCACCCCAAAATATATTATCTTTGATAGTAAGTAAGTTTATTTTTAAATTAAAATAATTGTTTCACTAACATATACTTTTTGTCTACATATCTTTAATAGGAACTTTTGGACTCTTGAACAATCTCCTTAGAAAGGGTTCTCCCTAGTGCGATTGCACACTCTTTTGGAAGGGTTCTCCTTAATGTGATTGCATAATCTCTTTGAAAGCGGTTCTCTTTAATGCGATAACTTCATCCTTCATGACAACTTGAGATGACCAACCTAAAAAAAAGTAACAGGACCTCGTCCTATGGCCAAATATATACTACAATGGCTAACTAGAACCTAGAAAACTACCACAACTCCCTAGATTGGCTCCCAGACCTCATGTTATCTCCCTGGATGATATGAAATCTTTAACTTTCAAGTTCTCTCCCCCCCCCCAATAGAGGGGCTCTTATGCCCCATGTCATCTTCAGGGAGGCCACAAGCCTCAAAATCTTTTAAAAAATGCAATAACTCTTCAAAAAATGGATTGACTTGTTCTCATAAGTGCAATAGTACCACCCTCCATAAGTTTCCCTCTGCCCTTAGAAAATTTTCTAAGTATGGGCGTCGATAAGGATTCACTCTCTTTAGCCTCTTAGAATATTTTATAAGCATAGGCTCACTCTTTTGGGTTTCCTTCGCCCCTTAAAAAATTTCCAAGTGTGGGCATTGATAGGGATTCACTCCCCTCAACCTCTTAGAATATTTTATAAGTATAGGCTCACCATTTACTAGTTCTTTTCTTTTATAAGTATAGGCTTACCATTTACTATTTCCCTTCAGCCTATAAGAATATTTTATAAGTATAGGCTCACCATTCATGGGTTCACTTCAGCCCATTGTAAATTTTCTAAGCATGGACTCCACCCTCCATGAGTTCCTCTCAGCCTCTTAATTTTTTGTTTCAGCTCATCCTCTTAGAATTGTTTTTAAGTATGAATTCTTTCATGATTCACCTCTACATATTTAGAAATTGTTTTTTCAAACATAGGGCATACCCATACACACAAGCTTTCTAGTATATTAACTGGGGTTTTCAACCCACTTCTCATATAAAATTTTTTTGATAAAATTGTTGTACCGGGTACTTTTACAAGTTTTTGCATATAAATATCACAAAGACTTATAGGGCTATTAATAAAACCAAATTTAAAGGCCCAAAAAACCCTTCATCATCCCTTGGGTTTAGCAAAAGGAAGGACCCATTTTTTTTTTTTTTTGCACAACTAAATTTTGGATTAAATTGCTAGAACCAAGAGATAACTGATTATCCAAAACATAAACCATACTCTCATATTACTTGAATTTTTTGGGACATTGCAAATATATATACACACTGTCTTAGTCATGATAGAAAGTAAAATTAGCAAATTGAAATTTTAATTGGCACCTGTTTTTCTTGGAAGGGTTGGAAAAATGAGAAGAAATTGCGAACACATATTCATCGCCAATTATATCAGACAATCAGATATTGTTCTTGTTCTTGGTTGCAATGTAAAGCTTGAGAACTGTTTCTACAGCTGGGCTATCTTCCTCTCCTGATCGTGATGATGAGGTCTTAGCATTGGATGACACTAATGGCAATAACACTCTATGCTTTGAAGAGTAGCTAGACGTTTCAATCAAAGGTTGGTGCAACAATGGTGAATGACACATACACATAAGCACAACTTCTCGTGCGCATATTTCCGTGACTAAATTTCTATTTTGCTACGCGGCTGGCCATGCTTTTCCTAAATTTTTAAACAGAAATTACTTTTAATTAATTTTTTAATTGTTTTGATATATTGATATCAAATATAAAATTTAAAAAATAATAATTAAAATTTTTTTAAAAATTATTTTGATATACTAATATCAAAAATAAAAAAATAAAAAAA
>Ga0325401_1005079_pt1 | contig 12522 bp, 14 predicted proteins | sample PopdelMetagenome_FD_205666 | JGI IMG/M metagenome (GOLD analysis project Ga0325401, IMG submission 205666) | Populus deltoides microbial communities from Bellville, Georgia, United States - Xylem-PdKOR-R2 | ecosystem: Host-associated > Plants > Phyllosphere > Stem > Wood/Secondary xylem | place...
GGCGCTGTCGGGCCAGGAGAAGACCGGCTGGTGACGGGGGCACTGCTGGTCGCCGGCACCACGTCGGACGCCGGCAAGTCCGTGGTCACCGCCGGCATCTGCCGCTGGCTGGTGCGCCAGGGCGTGTCGGTGGCGCCGTTCAAGGCGCAGAACATGAGCAACAACTCCGGCGTCACGCTCGACGGCGCCGAGATCGGCCGGGCCCAGGTGTTCCAGGCCGCGGCCGCCCGGGTCGAGCCCGAGGCCGCGATGAACCCGGTGCTGCTCAAGCCCGGCGGCGAGCGGTCCAGCCAGGTGGTGGTGCTGGGCAAGGCCGTCACCGACGTGACCGCGATGAGCTACCGGGGCCTCAAGGCGCAGCTGTTCGAGCAGGTGCTGGCCTCGCTCGCCGACCTGCGCAGCCGCTTCGACGTCGTCGTCTGCGAGGGCGCCGGCTCGCCCACCGAGATCAACCTGCGCGACACCGACATCGCGAACATGGGCCTGGCCACCGCCGCGCAGCTGCCGGTGGTCGTGGTCGGCGACATCGACCGCGGCGGGGTCTTCCCGGCCCTGTACGGCACGGTCGCGCTGATGCCGCCGGGCGACCAGGCGCTGGTGGCCGGGTTCCTGGTCAACAAGTTCCGCGGCGACCCCCGGCTGCTCGCCCCCGGCCTGGACCAGCTGCGCGACCTCACCGGCCGGCCCACCCTCGGCGTCCTGCCCTGGGTGCCCGGGCTGTGGCTGGACGTCGAGGACTCCCTCGACCTCGACGGCGACCGCGGCCCCGCACTGCCCCCGGTCGGCGAGGACGTGCTGCGGGTGTCGGTGGTGCGGCTGCCGCGGCTGTCGAACTTCACCGACCTCGACGCGCTGGCCGCCGAGCCCGGTGTGCTGGTGCGGTACGCGACCAACCCCGCCGAGCTGGCCGACGCCGACCTCGTGGTGCTGCCGGGCACCCGGGCCACGGTGTCGGACCTGGGCTGGCTGCGCGAGCGCGGGCTCGACACCGCGATCACCCGCCGGGCCGCCGCGGGCCGGCCCGTGCTGGGCATCTGCGGCGGCCACCAGATGCTGGCCCGCACGATCACCGACGACGTCGAGTCCCGGGCCGGCGCGGTCGAGGGACTCGGCCTGCTGCCCACCGACGTCGTGTTCGCCCGCGAGAAGACCCTGGCCCGGCCGACCGGCTCGTGGCGCGGGCACCCGGTGAGCGCCTACGAGATCCACCACGGCGTGGTCACCCCCGACGCCGGCGAGCCCTTCCTGGACGGCGTGCGGGTCGGCGCGGTCAGCGGGACGACGTGGCACGGCGCGCTGGAGAACGACGCCTTCCGCCGCGCCTTCCTCGCCGACGTCGCAGCCACCACCGGACGCCGCTTCACCGTCGCCCCCGACACCGACTTCGCAGCAGTGCGCGAGGCCCGGCTCGACGCGCTGGGTGACCTGGTCGCCGAGCACGCCGACACCGACGCGCTCTGGCGGCTGATCGAGCAGGGCGCGCCGGCCGGGTTGCCGATGCTGCCCCCGGGGGCAGGCTGGACGTCGTGAGCGATCTGCAGCGGTTCGTCGACGCGCAGGACCCGGTGTGGGACGACGTCCTCGCCGAGCTGCGCGCCGGGCGCAAGCGCACGCACTGGATGTGGTTCGTCTTCCCGCAGGTGGCCGGGCTGGGCCGCTCGGCCACCGCGCAGCACTTCGCCCTCGGCGGCCTCGACGACGCCCGCGGCTACGGCGCCCACCCGGTGCTCGGCCCCCGGCTGCGCGAGGCGTGCGACGCGCTGCTCGGCCTGACCGGGACGACGGCGCGCGCGGTGCTGGGCAGCCCCGACGACCTCAAGCTGCGGTCGTCGATGACCCTGTTCGCCGCCGCCGACCCCGCCGAGCCGCGGTTCCCCGGCGTGCTGGCCCAGTGGTACGACGGGCCCGACCCGCGGACGCTCGAGCTGCTGGACTAGCGCTTCTTCTTCGCGGCCCGCTCGGCCACCGCGGCCCGGTTGCGCTCGATGGCCGCCCGCACGAGGTCCTGGAACGCCTGCGCCTGGATCGTGTCGCCCTCGACGAGCTCGTAGCTGCGCCGCTGGTTCCCGCCGAGCTCGCCGTTGAACAGGCCGGTGGGGTCGGGCAGCGAGGCGCCGTGCAGGAAGCCGAGCTTGACCTTGGCCTTGAAGACGTCGCCCACCACGAGGATGCCGTCGAGCTCCCACACCGGGGAGCCCATCCACTTCCAGGTCTCCTCGATGGCCGGGTCGACCTCCAGGACCAGCCGCCGGGCCTCGGCCAGCGCCGCTCCGCGCCAGTCGGGGTGCTTCGCCACCAGGGCGTCGATCTCGGCAGCGGGCTCCACGGCGTCTCCTCCGGTGCGGGTGGGAGGTGATTCTGCACCGGGGGAGGCCGGCACGCCGACCCCCGCCGTGCAGGACCACCTCCTCACCCGCATCAGCCGTGCCGGCGCCGCCCCAGCGCCAGCGCGCCGCCGCCGGCCACGAGCAGCCCCGCCGCCAGCGCTGCCCAGCCGCCGACCTCGACGCCGGTCTGCGCGAGCGCGGCGGGCCGCGGCGTCCCGGCCGCGGGCACCGCGCCCGCCGGGTGCGCACCGGCGACCGGCTGCTGCGTCCCCGGCTGCGGCGTCCCCGGCTGCGGCGTCCCCGGCTGCGGCGTCCCCGGCTGCGGCGTCCCCGGCTGACCGGTGCCCGTGCCGGGTCCGGTGCCGGGCCCGGTGCCCGTGCCGGGTCCGGTGCCCTGGTCGGCGCACGGGAACGTGCCGGTGCGCAGCGAGTAGCCGTCGGTGTCGGCGTCGTCGGCGTAGAAGGTCGCCCGCACGCCGTCGGCACAGGTGGCCGCGTCGGCGATGGCGAAGCCCTCGTTGGCCAGGCCCGGGTCGGCGTCGGCCGGCGGGTCGAACACCGCGGTGGGGGCGAAGGCGCCGTCGTCCCCGATGCCGAACAGGGCGGTGCCCCCGCCGCAGGCCTCGTCGCAGACCACCCAGAGCGCACCGAGGTCGGCGTCGAACTGCACATCGGCGACCAGGGCGAACGGCGTGCCGATCGTGGCGACCCGGGCGAACCCGCCGTCCGCGGACAGCGCGTAGGCGTAGACGCTCGCGGTGCCCTCGACGCCGACGAGGAACAGGCCGTCGCCGTGGCCGGGGTAGCGCGCCGGGTCGTAGTCCGCACCGGTCCGCTGGTCGGTGAAGCCACCGGCGACCAGGTACGAGTCGGGCACCCAGGTGATGCCCTCCAGGCCGGCGTTGGCGCCCAGGCCCGGGAAGTCCGGGGCCAGGTCCCACTCGGTCGTGGCGGTCAGGGTGCCGCCGTCGCCGGTGGGCACGTAGCGCAGGACGGCGGGCCGGCTGGTGCTGCTGGCCGCGTTGTTGCGCTCGGAGGAGACGTAGACCCCGCCCGCGACGTCGTCGTCGGCCACGGTGACGCCCTCCGCGTCGACCACGCCGGCCTCGCCGCGCGGGTAGCCCAGGGTCCACCCGGCGTCGGGGGCCCAGCCGCCGGCGCCGTCGGGGGTGATGCGGTACAGCAGGCCGTCGCCGTTCTGCACCGCCCACAGCGTGCCCGGGGCCGAGGTGCCCGAGGGCTCCCAGTCCAGGCCCGACAGGTCGCCGCCGAAGGTGGCCGGGTCGTCGAGCGGGGTCTCCTCCGGGCCGCCCGGCCACGGCTGGGCGTTCACGATCCCCGCGCACTCGTTGACCGCACCCTTGGTGGGCGCCGTGGTGACCGCGAACTCGCCGGTGACGTCGGGGCAGCGGCCGTAGGTGGTGGTCGCGTGCCCGGTCCAGCTGAACTCGTCGACGACGGTGTCGCCGTCCAGCAGCGTCACCGAGTCCTCCGCGCCGAGACCGGTGACGTCGACGGCCACGTGGGCGCCGGGCGCGACGGTGGTGCCGGCCGGCAGCACGGTGCGGCCGCCGTCGCCGTCGACCAGCGCGTAGCCCGAGGCGTCGACGTCGGCCGCGCCGATCGAGGTCAGCTCCACCCAGTCGCCCGGCGTCCCGCCCTGCGACTCGACCTCGTTGATCCGCACCGGGGGCGAGCAGTCGTTCGGCTCACCCTTGGTGCTGACCGTGGTGGTGGCGAACTCCCCGGTGCCGTCGGGGCAGCGGCCGTAGCTGGTCAGGGCGTGCTGGGTCCAGGCGTAGGTGGCCACCAGCGCGCCCGTGGTGTCGAACAGCCGCACCGCGTCGTCCTTGCCCAGGCCGAAGTCGAAGCCCGGCCGGGGGCCCTGCGCCTGGTCGACGACGAAGAACCCGTCGGCCGGGACGACCGAGCCCGCCGGCAGCACGTAGGCCGGGTTGCCGTCGTCGCCGTCCCGGAAGGTCCAGCCGCTGACGTCGACGTCGGTGGCGCCGGTGGTGACCAGCTCCGCCCAGTCGGTGTCGTCGCCGTTGGACTCGACCTCGTTGACCACGACGGGGCTCTCGACCGGCTGCGGGTCGGGCTGGGGGTCGGGCTGGGGGTCGGGCTCGGGGGTGGTGCAGTCGTTCGCCGCGCCCGGGGTGGCCACCGTCACGGCCACGAACGAGCCGGCGCACAGGCTCCAGCTGCCGGCCGGCTCCTCGGTCCAGGCGAAGGAGTCCAGCGCCGTGCCGTCGGCGGCGAACAACCGGGCGGCGTCCCCCTTGCCCAGCCCGAAGTCGGCGCCCGGCAGGGGGCCGCCCTTCGTGACCACGACGAGGAAGCCGCCGGCGGCCAGCACGGTCCCGGCGGGCAGGACGACGCCGTGCGCGTCGTCGTCGTCGCGCACCACCATGCCGCCCAGGTCCTGGTCGGCGGTGCCGGTGTTGACCAGCTCGACGGTGTCGGCGCCGGGGTCGACCTCGGAGATGCGGACGTCGGCCGGGGCGGCGGAGGCCGGACCGGTGGCACCGAGCACGAGGCCGGTGGTGGCGCAGGCCGTGGCCGCCAGCAGGGCGGCGGCGCGGGCGGGGAGCGAGCGCATGGGGGCAGGTGTTCCGTTCGCCGGGGTCAGGACCGGCGAACCGAACCCCGGCCCCGCGACCCGCAGGTGAACACGAGGCGACCACCGGCCGCACGCCCCCGACACACCGCAGCTGTGCCGCTGCTGTGCGACGACGTGGTGACGCAGCGTCAGGCGACGGCGGCGCGCACCTCGTCGGGCCAGGGCACCGCGACCCCGTACCGGGTGGCCACGTAGGTCGACCGGACGACGCAGCACAGCCGCTCGCCGACCCGCACCTCGAAGGCCAGCGTGAGGCTGCTGGTGCCCAGCTTCTCCAGGTCGCAGCGGACGTCGACGACGTCGCCCCACACCGCCGACGACGACCACTCCAGCGTCGCGGCCTTCACCAGCGGCTGCACCCCGCAGACGCCGTCGGGGTCCCAGGTCAACCCGACCGACGGCCACCAGGCGTTCGAGGCCTCGTCGGCCCACACCAGGTAGTTGGCGTTGAACACGACCCGCTGGTCGTCGCACTCGCTGTACCGGACCGGCGCGCTCCAGGTGACCGACACGGGCGCGATCGTAGGGGAAGCTGTGGGGCATGGACGGCGCACTCGAGCACTACCGCGGACCCAACTCCCGGGCGGTCGACAAGGTCATCGACCACGTCGACCACCACTGCGCGGCGTTCATCGAGCTCTCGCCGTTCGCGACGCTGGCCACCGCCGACGCCGAGGGCTCCCCCGACGTCTCCCCGCGCGGCGGCGTCCCCGGGTTCGTGCGGGTGCTCGACCAGCACACGCTGCTGCTGCCCGACCGCGAGGGCAACTACCGGCTGGACAGCCTGCACAACCTGCAGGTCAACCCGCAGGCGGCGTTGATGTTCTTCGTGCCCGGCATCGAGGAGACGCTGCGCGTCTACGGCCGCTGCCGGCTGGCCGCCGCCGACGCGGTCGACCTCGACCTCGTCGAGTTCGGCAAGCGGCCGCTGTCGGTCATGCTCATGGACGTCGAGCGGGCCTACTTCCACTGCGCGAAGGCGATCATGCGCTCGAAGCTGTGGGACCCCGGAGCCCAGGTGCACCGCTCGGTCTTCCCGCCGATGGGCAAGGTCTGGCGCGAGCACACCGCCGCCGACACCCCCGCCCAGGCCGACCACGAGATGCGCGCCGAGCTGGCGGAGGAGCTCTAGGCAGCCTCGACGAGCTCCAGCACCGCGCCGTCGCGGTCCTCCAGGTAGGCGAACCGCGTCCCGGCCCGCGGGCCGTCCGCCATCGTCGCGACCGCCCCCCGCAACCCCCAGCCGTGCTCGGCGCAGCGCGCGGCCACCTGGTCGAGGTCGGCGACGTCGAGGGCCAGGTGCCACATGCCCAGGTCGTGCGGCCGGGGCCGGAGGTGCTCCCGGTGCTCGGGGGCGAGGTACTGCAGCAGCTCGAGCCGGTGCGTCCCGACCAGCACCACGGCGGCCTCGATGCGGGCACCGGGCACCCCGGTGACGTCCGCCGCGAAGGTCCCGCCCAGCTCGAACCGTCGTTCCACCCGGGCGTCGAGCGCCCCGACCCAGAAGGCCACGGATGCATCGAGGTCGCGGACGGTGATCCCCGTGTGGGCCACGCCCAGGACGGGGCTCACGCCGGGCCGTCGGTGCGCCGCTCGTAGACCCCGACGACCTCGCCGCGGAAGCTGTCGGTGATGCCCGGGAAGGCGGCCATGACCTTGTCGTGGTCCCAGTCGTCGACCACGTGCACCTCGTGGTGGTTGTGCTCCAGCTCGCCCTGCGGGTAGTGCACGATCGGGATCGACATGTAGACCGCGCGCCCGGCGGCCTCGCCGGCCCGCCGCCACAGGTCCTGCGCCTCCTCGACGGTCATGTGCTCGGCGACGTCGCCGAGGACGACGACGTCGGCCGCCGGCAGGTCGGTGGTGCGGGCGTCACCCAGCAGCACCTCGTCGTAGAGGTCGCGCAGGCCGTACTTCTCCACGTAGGGCTCGAAGACCTCGAGCGCCACCAGGCGGGCCGGCCGGTCGTCGGCGAGCAGCTTGGCGTAGGTGCCCGCCCCCGCCCCGACGTCGAGCACCGATGCGGGCGCCAGGTCGGTGATCTTCCTGCGGGTCCAGTCCTTGCCCTCGGGCGAGCTGATCGGCACCCGCAGCACGCTAACGGGGGTCCCGCGTCCGCGCCTGCGGAGGATGTCGGTGGTCGGCCCTACGGTGCCCGCCATGGTGATGACGTTCCAGGTGACCATCGACTGCGCGCAGCCGCACGTGCTGGCCGACTGGTGGGCCGACGCCCTCGGCTGGGCGGTCGAGCCCAGCGACGAGGCGTTCATCCGGTCGATGGTCCAGGCCGGCCACGCGCAGGAGTCCGACACCACGACCCACCGAGGCACCCTGGTCTGGGCCGAGGGGGCGGCCCTGGTGCCGCCCGAGGGCATGCCCCGGGTGCTGTTCGTGCGGGTGCCCGAGCCCAAGCGCGGCAAGAACCGGCTGCACCTGGACCTGCGGGCCGGCGAGGCCGACCGGCCGGCGCAGCTCGAGCGGCTGCTGGCGGCCGGGGCGACCGAGATCGGCCGCGGCAGCCAGGGGCCGCACGCGTGGGTGGTGCTCACCGACCCCGAGGGGAACGAGTTCTGCCTGGCGTGAGCCTCGTCAGCAGCGCGTGGGGCGCGTCGAGCGGGGTCAGTCCCGCTCGAACTCGCGGGCGACCAGCCGGGCGGCGACGGCCTGCTCGTTGCGGGCCCGCTCGCGCTTGCGCTTGCGCACGTGCTCGGGGGCGCGGCCGCGGGCGTCCTCGACCAGCTGGTAGGAGGCCAGGTCGACCGCGCGCACCCGCGAGGTGCCGAACAGCCCGGTGCTGGCCGGGGGGCGAACAGGCTCGGCACTGGTCACTGGACACCCTCCCGTGCGGACGCCCCGCACGTCCTCGGACCATTGGATGTCCCGACCCCGCCCAGGTCAACCGCAGGCGAGCCCCATTCGCCCCGACGAGCGACAGAACTCACGCCAGCCCCACGTCCGACAGCGTGTCCGGGCGGCGCGCCGGGGCGGCTACGGTCCTCGGTCATGGCGAGCGGGTGGAAGTCGGTGCTGTCCCAGGTGGTGTCCACGGTGGTCCGGGAGGCCACCCGCGCGGCGTCGGCCCCGAAGCAGCGGCAGCAGCGTCGTCCGCAGCGCGAGCCCGACCGCGAGCCGGCCCGGCGCGAGCCGCTGCCGCCGGCCGGGGCACCCAGCCGGCGCGCGCCCGCCGCGGACTTCACCGGCCGCGGCGAGCTCTCCTACGCCCCGCGCGAGGACGGCCGGCCCGACCCGGGCGAGGTCGTGTGGGCGTGGGTGCCCTTCGAGGAGGGCGACGGGCGCGGCAAGGACCGCCCGGTGCTGGTGGCCGGCCGGGTCGACGGCGACCTCATCGGCTTCATGCTCACCAGCAAGGACCACGACCGCGACGCCGCCGACGAGGCCCGGCACGGCCGGCACTGGGTGGACATCGGCACCGGTGCGTGGGACAGGCAGGGCCGGCCCAGCGAGGTGCGGGTCGACCGGGTGCTGCGCGTCGACCCCGCCGACGTCCGCCGCGAGGGCGCCGTGCTCGACCGCCGGCGCTTCGACCTGGTCGCCGCCGAGGCCCGGCGCGTGCTCGGCTGGTGACCCGCCGCCGCTGACCGGCCGCCGGTCAGCCGGCCCGGCGCAACCAACGCGACAGCAACGGCGCCATGAGCAACATCACGAACAGCCGCAGCACCTGGACGGCGAGCACCACCGTGGCATCGGCGCCGCTGTCGGTCGCCGTCGCCAGCACGGCGTAGAGCCCACCGGGCGTGGTGGCCAGGTAGGCGGTCAGCGGGCTGACGTCGGCGGTGACCGAGAGCAGGGCGCCCAGCCCCGCGCTGGCGAGCACCAGCCCGACGATGAGCACCAGCGCCAGGGGCAGCGCCCGCCCGACCACCCGCAGGCTGTCGCGGGTGAACGACAGGCCCACCTGCAGGCCGATCACGAGGAACGCGGCGGCCTCGAGCAGCGCCGGCACGTCGGCGCCGCGCGAGAGGCCGGTGAGGTCGAGGGTGGCCGCCACCAGCATCGGGCCCAGCAGCGAGGCCACCGGCAACCGGGCGAGCCGGCCCAGCGGGATGCCCACCCCGACGCTCACGAGCGTGAACAGCAGACCGACCCAGAGCCCGGGGCCGTCGTCGACCGGACCCCCGCCGCGGCCGCCCTCGGCCCCGAAGCCGACCGCGGCGACCACCGGCATCGTCACCACGATCAGCAGCACCCGCAGGTACTGCAGCACGGCGACCATGCGGGCGTCGGCGCCCAGTTCGCGGGCCATCACGGTGATGCCCGAGGCTCCGCCGGCGATCATCGAGAACGCCCCGGTCACCCGGCTGACCCCCGCGCGCAGGGCCATCAGCCGGCCGGCGACCAGGCTGAGCAGCAGGGTGCCGACGGTCACCGCCAGCACCGGCAGCCAGTTCGCCGCCACTGCCTGCAGGGTGGGCAGCGACACCAGCGCGCCGATCGAGACGCCGACGACGGCCTGCGCGCCGGTCATGTCCTGCTTGGGCAGCGTCAGCGCGCGCCGGCCGAGCAGGGCGCGCCCCAGACCCGCGGCCAGCCCGGCGAACAGCGCGGCCGAGGGCACGCCGAGCCAGGTGAGCAGGGCCGCGAGCGCGGCCGCGACGACCAGCACCCCGGCCAGGTCGAGGGTGCTCCGCCGGTTCATCGCCGCCCACTCTGCTCCTGGGGCCCCGCCCACGCCGCCGGCGACACCGTCGGGTGCATCACCGTGCCGGTCCCGGTCGCGCAGCGGGTGCACCGCCGGCGCCACCGCAGGGCGCCGCTCAGCCGCCGGTGATCCGGCGCAGCTCGGCGACGTGCGCGGTGAACGCGGCCCGCCCGGCCCGGGTCAGCGACAGCGACGTGCGCTGGCGCGAGGCGATGGTCGCCTTGCTGACCTTCACGTAGCCGGCGTCCTCGAGCTGCTTGACGTGCTTGGACAGCACCGAGTCGCTGACCCCCACCGCGTCGCGCACCGCGGCGAACTCCATCGTGTCGACCGCGGCCAGCAGCCCGCAGACCTGCAGCCGCGGCGGGGCGTGCACGACCTGGTCGAAGCGGGGCTCGACGGCGGTCACACGCCCTCCCGCAGCTCCCGCTGCCACGCCCGGGTCCACCGCTCGCACAGGACGGCGACGGCCACCCCGAGCACCGCCCCGGCGACGAGGAAGCCCCACGGGCGGTCCAGCGCGTACGCCGGCACCAGCACCACGACGACGAACGCCGCCCAGCCGGCCAGCACCCGCGGCGGGGTGTGCACCCAGACCCCCGTCGTGCGCCGGTACGCCCGCACGAGCACCCCCAGGCAGCCGGCGAACAGCAGCACCGCCGGGCCGGTCACCCACGGGGAGTCCACCGCGTTCGAGGAGACGAACGCGAACAGCAGCAGCCCCAGGGCCGGGCCGAACCAGCGCGGCGGCACCACGCGGTCGGCCAGTGCGGCCCGGTCGCGGTCGAGGGCGGCCAGGTCGGCGGCGGCCCGCTCGCGGTCGGCGGTCACGACTGCGCCCGCAGGTCGCGCTGGTGCAGCGTCGTCCAGCGGCGGCTCACCAGGGCCGCTCCCACGCCCAGCACGACACCGATCGCGACCATCGCGTACCGGACCCCGAAGCCGAACTCGGCGACCAGGCCGACGACCAGCAGCACCCCGGCGACCACCAGCGACCGCCGCACCAGCGGCTTGGTCGACGGCCCGCCGTGGAACCCGTTGACCCAGCTGCCGGTGCGCCGGCGGTAGCCCGCCACGAGCAGGCCGATGCCGACGAAGAACACCGGCAGGACGCCCAGCGTCACCCAGGGGTAGGCGAAGGAGTACGAGGAGTACAGGCCCGCGACCAGCACCCCCAGCGCCGGGTCGTACCACCACGGCTGCCGGACCCGGTCGGCCAGCGCCGCCCGGTCGCCGTCCAGGGCAGCCAGGTCGGCCGCCGCACGCGCCTTCGAGATCTCGTCGCTTTCCATGTCGGAAAGTCTGCCGTGCGACTTTCCACTTCGTCAAGTCGCCGGGCGTGGTCTCATTGGCGGCGAACTGCGACGGCAGTGCAGGAAGCCGGTGCGACTCCGGCGCGGTCCCGCCACTGTCAGCCCCCCGGGGTGAGCCAGGAACTGCGGCCGTCGCCACCTGCCACCTCCGGGCGCGGACACCCGGGGAGAGGATGCGCCCCCGTGGTCTACCCGTTCAGCGCGGTCGTCGGCATGGACGACATGCGCCTGGCCCTGCTCCTCAACGCCGTCTCCCCCGCCGTGGGCGGCGTGCTGGTGCGCGGCGAGAAGGGCACGGCGAAGTCCACCGCGGTGCGCGCGCTGGCCGCCGTCCTGCCGCCGGTCGCCGTCGTCGCCGGGTGCCGGTTCGGCTGCGACCCCGCCGCCCCCGACCCGGCCTGCCCCGACGGCCCGCACCCGGCCGACGGCCCCGGCACGCAGCGCCCGGCCCGGCTGGTCGAGCTGCCGGTCGGCGCCTCGGAGGACCGGCTGGTCGGCTCCCTGGACATCGAGCGCGCCCTGACCGAGGGCGTGAAGAGCTTCGAGCCCGGGCTGCTCGCGGCCGCGCACCGCGGCGTGCTCTACGTCGACGAGGTCAACCTGCTGCACGACCACCTGGTCGACCTGCTGCTGGACGCCGCCGCCCTCGGCCGCGCCTACGTCGAGCGCGAGGGCGTCTCGGTGCAGCACGCCGCCCGGTTCCTGCTGGTCGGCACCATGAACCCCGAGGAGGGCGAGCTCCGGCCCCAGCTGCTGGACCGCTTCGGCCTCACCGTCGAGGTCGCGGCCCCGCGGGAGCCGGGCCTGCGCGCCGAGGTCGTGCGCCGCCGGTTCGCCGCCGACGCCGACCCGTCCGGCTTCGAGGCCCGCTGGGCCGACGAGGAGCGCGCACTGGCCGACCGCATCGCCGCCGCCCGCGACCTGCTCCCCCGCGTCGTGCTCGGCGACGCCGCGCTCGCCCAGGTCACCGCCGTCTGCGCCGCCTTCGGCGTCGACGGGCTGCGCGCCGACATCGTCACCGCCCGCGCCGCGATCGCGCACGCCGCGTGGAGCGGGCGCACCGAGGTGACCGAGGACGACGTCCGGGTCGCCGCCCGCCTGGCGCTCCCCCACCGCCGCCGGCGCAACCCCTTCGACGCCCCCGGCCTCGACGAGGACACCCTCGAGCAGGCCCTGGACGACGCCCGCCCGGACCCCGACGACGACCCCACCCCTCCCGAGGGCGGCAGCCGGCCGGACGGCGACCCCACCGACGACTCCCCGGCGGACGGTCCCGCTGCCGGTTCCCCCTCCGCCGACGACTCCTCCGCCGACGACGGCGAGGGAGCCCTCCCACAACGATCCGGGCCGCAGAGCGGTGCAGGGGATCCCTCGCCCCCCACCGGGAAGGGCGACGCGCAGCCCGACGGCGACGAGGAGCAGCCGACCGGCGTCGCACCCGAGCGGGCCGCGGTCGCTCCCGACGCGGCCTTCCGGGCACGCCGGCTGGAGGTCCCGGGCATCGGCACGGGCGTGGCCGGACGACGCTCCAAGGCGCGCAGCGAGCGCGGGCGCATCGTCGGCTCGACCCGACCCACCGGCACCGTCACCCGGTTGCAC
>Ga0325401_1005086_pt1 | contig 12514 bp, 8 predicted proteins | sample PopdelMetagenome_FD_205666 | JGI IMG/M metagenome (GOLD analysis project Ga0325401, IMG submission 205666) | Populus deltoides microbial communities from Bellville, Georgia, United States - Xylem-PdKOR-R2 | ecosystem: Host-associated > Plants > Phyllosphere > Stem > Wood/Secondary xylem | place...
GTCCAACATTTATGCCAAAATGTCGACTATTAATTTTCAAGAATTAAAAATTTTAGGGTTATTGAAATATAGACCAAAATCTTTTGGAATTTTACAAACCTATTGTAAAATCCATGCAATATCTTTTTTAGAACATACCAAAGTATTATATATATATATTTTTAAAAATGCTCAAATAATTTTAAGGATTTTTGGCCATATATAAAAAAAAGAAAGTATTTTTTTATAATTTGTTTTTAATTTTATTTTATTTTAACTTTATTTGGCAAAACCCCATTTTTGTAATAAAACTCCCCAAAACAAGCTTAAGGGTGTTAGCCAAACACACCCTTAAACCAAAAAAAACCTTTAACAAAAACATTGCTAGCCAAACAAAGCCTTAGGCATTGATTCAATTTTGACCCGACTAAGTTGATCTGACCGGGTTGATTTGACCAAGTTGACCAGAAATCTTTGGTTTGACTATGAACAAACCAAAGACATGGGTTTAACCTGAAAACAAGCAAAAAACAAAAACAAAACATATTAAACTTGTCAAAAACACAAAAAACTCAAAAATTTTAGCGAAAATGGATCACATCCTAGAAAAAACATAGAACATGAAGAATATAGATGAACATTCAAAGTTATTCCCGCAACATGAACTTTAAACCAGACCATATTTCATGAAATAAATGGAACAAAAAGGTTGTAGATCATGCAAGGATCAATAATCAAGCAAGAAAACTCAGCAATTATCACCAAATAATCTCGTTTTGACAAAAAATAAATCTTGATACCAAAAACAAAACCTTGAAATTAAAACTCACAGAAATTAGTTATTGATGTACGAAAACCCTAAATTATTGTCTAATGATGTCATGCGATTATAAAGATGCAAAGAAATGAAATAAAAAAGGTCAAAAACTTGTAGCTAAGACAATGTTCTTGAAAAGAATATAAAGAACACCAATCTAGATTTTGCCCAGAAATGCATCAACCTACTATCAAACCTAGAATTATATTTCTTATTAGGAATAATAAAATAAAATTATTCTAAAATTTTTAGAATTCTGTTAGATAAATATAAAGTTGTTTAAGAATTTATTATCTGAAAATTTGATTTTATTTGACAAAAAAAAATCTTGATACCAAAAACAAAATCTTGAGATTAAAACTCACAGAAATTAGTAATTGATGCATGAAAACTCTAAATTATTGTCTAATGATGTCATGCGATTATAAAGATGCAAAGAAATGAAATAAAAAAAGTCAAAAACTTGTAACTAAGGCAATGTTCTTGGAAAGAATATAAAGAACACCAATCTAGATTTTGCCCAGAAATGCATCAACCTACTATCAAACCTAGAAATGCATACAAAACCTCAAAACTAAATCTTTTTTATTCACACAAACCACATGGTCATAGTCATATACATTTGAATTAAAATAAATAACAAAAAACAACTAATCATGGAAAACATGCATTAAATCCCATTTTTCAAAATTAGCAAATAAAAATAGAAAGCTTATCCATGCAATTTGGATTTAAAAATGATTTTCAAAACATATTTTGGTCATGCCCAAAGCCTTATAAATCCAGGATTAATAACATAGCTTATCAATGCACTAATTGAACTAACAAAAATAAAAAAACAAAACATTATTTTATCAAAAACTAACTTAACTAGAGGGCTTTTATTACATAAAAAAATTAAACACATCCTAAAACGCTTTAGAGAACAACATCAACTATAGAATAAAAAACTACAAAAATAAAAAGAAACAATCACCTCCCTACTTTTCAAGCATTCCAAGCACATTTTCATACTTGTAAACATAAACACAAATTAAATAACAATCAAAATCAACTCAAACAAGTCACATGGACTCCACTTTTAGGTTAAGAAATGTACCACCAAACCTCTAAAACAACTACTACCTTTTTTTGCTTTTCTTTGTAAAGTTTTGTTTCCACAAACTTGTCGCCCTTTCAAAGATAAAGAAACCCTTATGCTAGGCTCATAAACCTTCACAACTAGGGTATTTTCTTAGTATTTCTCTTCTTTTTTTTCTCTTCCTTTCAGCTTGAATTTCCAAGGGTATTTATAGCATTGTTTTGATGGATTTCATTAAAGATTGATCAAAGATGAGTCATTTGATCAAAATGAGAAAGTTCTGGATAAAATTTCATAATTAGAACCTCTATCCTTCAATGGTTTTTGCAATGATGGTTATAGCCTAGGTGGTTTTCCTTTGCTTGGAGACAAATGTATGCATTCTTCACCTTTTGATCTTAGAGGAACGATTTATATACCTTAATAAGAACCTTATAGGAGCTTTGAAGTGTGAACACATAAAAAGCTTAGGTGGTTTTACACCAATGAGTATCTTAGTCAAGCCTGAATGAGTTGATCACTTTCGAGATTTTGTCAGAGTAATTTTGATGTCATCGTCGTTGAAGACCACCTGAAGTTGGTAGAGGGGGTGCACATCTTTTTTTGGATCCAACATTGCTGAATTTGAAGGTTTATAGCTTCACATTGACTCACTTGAATGTGCCAACTTAATCAACCCAGAATATGAAAATTGAATGATGGCTGATCAGAGACAAGATGTTGGGGATTTCTATGGAAGAATTGGGATATAAACATCTAATTTTATGGAAATGAGGTTGTAGAGGGGATGTTCCTCTTTCATTTGCAAAATCCCTTATGCCATTTTGAGGTCTAGAATTCCATAACGAGCTCTTGGAAGGTGCCAACTTGATCATCGTGAACTGTCAAGGAAGAAGATTAATAGAGGCTGAACAATGTATCGTCTGGGTTAAACCATAGAATTTAGGGTTTTTAATTTAGAATTTAGCAAAGTTTCAATTTAGTCTCTGTTCATCCAATTGTGGTGTATGCACATTTAATTGATACAAAAACTTTTAATTGCATGAAATTTAACCCCCGCTAGACACAAACATCAGCCTCAAATTTTAGCACTATTTTCATTCTGGTTGTTGTTTTCTAATGTGTCCAATTGGACCCCCAAATTGACTATCAAGCTTTTATTTTTCTTTAATTTAGCTATTGATTTCACCAATTTCTACCCTCAAAATCATGCACCATTTACAAGTTGTTTTGGTAGTCTTTAATTTCTTCAATCAAACCTAATTGGCTACCAAACATTAATTGTTTCATAATTAAGCCCCTAAATTGGCCAATTAAGTTGTTCAAAATTCAATTTCAGCCCCCAAACTTCAATTTCTTCTAATTAACACCCAAATTGACTACAAAAAATTATTTTTCCTTGCAATTAAGTCATTAATAAAATTAATTAAGCCTTTCAAAATACTCATTGAGTCCTTACTCATCTAAATTTATATTTCTTTACCCCAAATACAAATATTTTACCGAATGGGTATTTTGTCAATCATAATTGGGTCACCAATTTTATCAATCTTGTACATTCAACTTTTCACTTTTCATTTTGGTCCTTCACCATCAACTTGGACCACCTTCTGGGCTTTTTGTGTATCTTCTTGTATTTTGGATTTTATTTTATTTTTAATTTTTTTCTTGATTTTTTTGTGGGGTAAAAATGGATATCAACAGATGACCCCTCTTTATAATGTTTATGAAGCAAAATTTCATCGAAGTTTTGCATAATGAGCTTGTAAAGAAAAAGGTGTTTGTCCAACTTATTGGGTGATCAACCCATCCAGACTTTACTTTTAAAATTAAAAAACTAGTCTATTTTCATTGGCAATGTGGTTTTTTTTTAAATTTCAAAAAGATTTTTAGCGAACGTTTGTGCTTCCTGAAATTTATCTATTTTTATGAGTGACTTGCCCATTTTAAAATTCAAAAGAACTCCAGTAAGCATCTATACTTTCCTGAAATTGGTCTATTTTCATAGGTGACTTGCCCATTTTGAAATTCAAAACAAATTAGCCTATTTTTACAGGTGACCTGCCCTTTCAAATTTCAAAAAAAGACTTGCATGCTTCGCTAAAATTGATTTATTTTCACGGGCGACCTGTCCATTTTGAAATTCAAAATTTAGTCTATTTTCACGGGTGAACTACCTTTTTTATATTTTAAAAAAGAACTTTAGCAAATATACATGCTTCTTTGAAATTGGTCTATTTTCAATTTCTTCTCTTGATTGCTGAGGGTTGTAATTTTTGAGGTGGTCACTTTTGCTAGCTCATCTTCTAGTTTACCCAAGTAAGTCAGTGCAAGTTACTTTCAAATCTTAAGCATCAAGCTATTTTTGTAGCCTTCTTATTTTTTAGAGTATTTAGGCCATAACTAATACTATCCTAATTGAGAATGCATTAGAAATCCTTGCCTTATGACAATGTTGTTTTTCATGTGCTTTCCTGAAATACATGTGACACACGTTTGAGTTTTATTTTACGGTGTTTTTTCTAACAAGGATTTCACAAGATTTACTTAGTCTTTGAAGAAAGATATTTTATCATGGTGATTGGTTTATGAGATGGTCTATTTTGCACTAGGTTAAAAAAGGATCAAATACTTGTTTGAAATTTTGTGTTTGAATTTTCTTAATAAAGACGAATAATTATTCATTTTACCATGACTCTTGTGAATGGTTCCTTATGTTTTAGGACCGTATTTATCAGTCTTTCTCGGTTGCTTGATTAGAATAGACTTTTCAAGGTATATAATAAAAGCTGAGTTTCATGGCTACCAAAGAAAAGGAATTCATAAGCTCAAATGGTGTTTGAGGGTCTTCATGGGTCTCAGAGCACTTTCATTCCTTTATACCCTTTCATTCTCTTTTGTTATTCTTCCACCATATAATATGCTATCAAAGTCCTTTATTTTTAGGAGTCGAGACAAAAGGATCTTTCTAGGTTTTCTTTTCACTCTATATCTTTGATCAAATACCTAATTGACTTTTCTTTCTCGAAATCTCTTTACCCAATGCCCTTCTTTTTTTCAAACCCTTGATTGAAAACCCAAACATGTTTCTTTCATTTGTAAATTCCTTAATAATTTTCCTTTTCTTTGTTGGTTGAAGTTGTAAGAGAAGCCTTTGCTTGTTTTTTTAGATACTCGTGTCTTTTCAAGATTTGTTAGTTTAACAAAGCCCCTCTTTTTGGGCTTGTTGGGCTTGCAGCCTCAATCACGGATTCCGTTCATAGGTATTCTACCCTTTATGGATTTTCCAACCACATCATCATTATTTTCTAATACTGGCCCCTAATGTAGGGTGTAATCCTAGCCAGGGTTATCTTATAAAAAAAACTTTATTTTGGCTCGAATTGGAACTACAATTGCTATATTTATTTCTAGGGGGTATCAAAGAATGATCTTTCCTTATTTCAAGCAAGATTGATCATAACTGATAAATTTTGACCTCATCATCATAGCAATTTGCATGGAATTGTTTTGTGAGTTCATGATTCATGAAAACTTTATCATCTTTGTTTCATGTAGCTTTTGCACGAAAAACTTTAATGGTTGAGTTATCTATTTGGGTTTTTGGGTACTTAGCCATCTCCTAGGGAGTTGCTTGGTGAATTATTACTCTTAACATCGAGTCTCCATAGACATCAAGTTTCTTTATCTTTAACTCTAATGCAGCTTATAATTCGAGAATGCAAGCTTTATAATCAACCATATTATTGGTGCATTCTAATTGCAACTTGCTCAAAATAGGGTATTGCTTTCTGTTAGGGTGAATTATCATTACTCTTGCTCCATTGCCATGTATATTTACTGCTATATCAAAATACATTGCCCATTAGTTTAATTCTTCTTCTTTTTCTACTACTAACACATCTTTATATGAGAAATCAAAGTTCAAAGGCTCATAATCTTCAATTACATTGTCTGCCAAATGATCAACTATAACACTTCCTTTCACGACTTTTCTTGTTATGTATACTATGTCATACTTAGCTAGGAACACCTGTCATCTTGCTATCCTGCTTGATAAATAAGGCTTTTCAAAGATATATCTGAGAGGGTCTTGTTTTGAAATTAACCATGTAGTGTAATACAACATGTATTGTCGAAGTCATTATGTAGCCCATTCAAGTGCACAACAAAGCTTCTCTACCATTGTGTATCTAGACTCGTAATCTATGAACTTTTTACTCATATAATAGATTGGTCTCTCTTTTCTTTCAGACTCATCATGTTTCCCAAGTATACATCTCATTGCTTTCTTAGTTGTTGTCAGATATAGAATTAATGGTTTGCCAGAAACGGGAGGCACCAACAAAGGTGAATTTTGGAACTATTGCTTGATTTTATCGAAAGTTTCTTGGCATTCCTCTTTCCATACCCTAGAATTTTTATTTTAAAGGAGTTAGAAGATTGGCTCACAAGTTGTCATTTGAGATATAAACCGAGCAATGTAATTCACACAACCTAAAAACCTTCTTACTTTTTTTTTTCTTACATGTTAGCATAACCTGAATTGCTTTTACTTTATCAAGGTCGATTCAATACCTTGTCTACTCATCACAAATCCTAATAGTTTTCTAGATTTTACCTAAAATAAGCATTTTGCGAGGTTCAGCTTCAATTGATACTTTTTCAACCTTTCAAACAGCTTTCTTAGATTCTGAAAATGGTCTTCTCCTTTCTTGGATTTAGTAATCATATTATCCACATACACTTCAATTTATTTATGCATCATGTCATAGAACAAAGTTACCATTTCCCTTTGATAAGTGGCCCCAATGTTTTTTAGTCCTAATGGCATCACCTTGTAACAAAAGGTTCCTGACGGAGTAATGAAAGTTGTCTTCTCTTTATCTTCATTGGTCATTTTGATCTGATTGTACCTAGAGAAACCATCCATAAAGGAGTACATTGAGCTTCGCTCTACATTATCAACCAGGACATCGATGTGTGGTAATAGGAAATCGTCTTCCAAGCTTGCTTTATTTAAATCCCTGTACTATACATATACTCTAATTTTATCACCTTTCTTGGGAACTACTACTATGTTAGATACCCATTGTGGGCACCTAACCACCTCTAAAAAAGCAACATCCCATTGCCTTTCTATCTCGGCTTTCACCTTGAGCACCATATCCGAACAAGTTATTTGTAGTTTCTACTTCGCAGGTATGCTTCCTTCTTTTAATGGCATCTTATGTACTATAATGTTAATATCTAAACCAAGCATATATGTGCTGAACCAAGCAAACACATCAGTATACTTGCATACATGTGCTGGACCAAGCAAACACATCAGTATACTTGCATAGTAGTGAATCAAGTTTTCCCATTTTGCTAATAGTGATTAGAGTCCTTATTGTTAATTCTCTTTTATCATACACTGTACTGACATTAATTGTCTCTAACTGTTCTTATATCGATTTCCAAGCTCACTCTGATTGTTCTAGTAGCTTAGTGAGTTATTTTACATCATTCTCTTCCCTTTCATTTTCCTCTATTGCAATTATGTACTTATCAAACTTTGACTATTCATTCTCAATGTAATGTGCTCATAATTTTATGGATAATCCGCTTTTAGATTTTCTAAAAGTAGAATGTGTTTCAGTGTAAGTGTGTATTTTGCAAAGATGAAGAGAAAAAAACACCTGGCATGCACAACCATCAAGCACAGCTAGCAACCAACATCAGTAAGAATAACATTATGATCACCACAGAGAGATCCAAAGAAACCTGCACCAATGGGCAGGTGATAGCTCCTCCAAACCTAATAGACCCAAAGAGGGACAGTGAAAGAGACCAAGGGGAACAGGCTCCCCAAAAGAGCAACAATCTTGAACAAAAATATCAGAGGGTGTGAACCAATATGAGGCACTAGTAGGACACTAACATCACCAAACAGCCGGGTTGTGATCCACAAAGTCTATAGTAGAATAATAGCATCAAGGTGAGCAACAAACATGCTCTCCATCAAAAAGCCACACTGTCAATACAAATGACCGCGATAGCGGCGACAAAGAGCAAGCCTCCACCAAAAATTCCCTTCAACAAATAAGCTAGTGAAAGGAACATTCAACAGAAGGTCAAATCCTAGCAGGCGACAATAAACAACCGACTCCAACAGCAGTTAGTTGGAGTAGCAAACCCAGCTGCAGCTTCAAGAAGCACGACAAACAACTTACATATAGCAGCAGCAACACCATAATGGTGATTCCAGGTCACATTCTAGTAGCCAGCCACCGGAGCTAAGCAACAACCCTAGCATCCAGACCACACAAAATATAACCATAACAAAACCAGTAGAACAAGCAGCAAAGCAAAGGCAAAGCTAGTAGTCCCAAGGCAACCAATCAGGCAGAAATACCAGCAGCAAACTTTAGCAAGTATAGCAGGACTAAGCTGCAAATAGCTGTAACACAAAGCCAGAGAATCAATTCTAGCAAGCCAAGCATGGAGCAAGCAACTCACAACCGCAACAACTAGAAAGTGAAGCCATCAACTCTAGCATACCAACACTGCAAACAACAATATATAATTCCAGCAGCCAGCTTCAAGAAGCTCAGCAAACCAAGCGGCATATAGCAACAACTCATAGCAGGATGAAGAAACCAGACTAAGTCCAGTGGCTAAACAACATCACTACTGCAAAGGGCATATGAACCAAACAAGCAGACTGCAACAATAGACTAGACAAAACAAGTTAAAGTTGCAGCAACACAGAAACCACAATAGCATACATCAGAGGAGCATGTCATTAGTCCACAGTCAAAGTTCAGAGATGACCAACCTAGCAGAAGAACTCTTAATAGTCTTTAGCTGAGATAGCAAAATACACAAACTTCAACCAGCCAAAACCTCATCGGTAGGAAGATAAGCCACTACAATGGCGGCCAAGAGACCATCCATAATAATCATTCATCATCAACCAAAACATTAATGGTTCCAACAAACCCAGGTAGAGCATGGTACAAGAACAAAACGACAACTAGAAACTAACAGCCCAAACAGCAATCAAGCTGGATGCAAAAAGTAGCATGAAGTGTACAACCTCATGATGGGCCAGAGGGCTATTTACCCTCTGAAAAACCAACAGAAAACACACTAAAGAGTGGAAGAGGTAGGATATGATCTGGAGAAATCAGGGTGCTGAAAATTACCTGGGTAACACCGATTGATGCCTTGGCCTTCTTCAAAACGCTCATCATCTGGATAGACCGCCACCAGGAAAGGAGAGACACACACATCTCCATGTCCACTGGTCCCTCTAGTGAGGGCTGAAATGGCATGAGTTGGGTTTGCTGGAGGCACACCCAAATTGAGGTTATGGGAATAGATCTGAGACTTCTCTTGGATTTGTCTCTACTGAATCCAACAGAAGTAAAACACAAGATGTGTTTTATCTCTGGCCATGAAGGTCCAAGTAGAACGGTGAAGAAAGAATCTCGAAGGGAAACTTAGAAGCTGCACATCACTGTAGCGTATTTGGCAGTGTGGTTGCGGTTGCTTTTCAAATAGCTTTTCATGCCAAAATACATGCCAATGATATTTTTTTATTTTTTAAAAATTATTTTTGACATCAGCACATCAAAACGATCCAAAAAGTACAAACCGCACTCAATTTTAGCAAAAAAAAAAAATTCAAAATTTGACGAAACGCAGTTGCAAACGCAATGCCAAACACAATCTTAAATAAAAAGGAGAGCATCTCTCTCTAGGTTCTCTTTCTAGTAACTCGAATCTAGGCAATCTTCCTCCAACGTTCCTTACTGTCATTTTGTTTGAATGTGTTTAGCCCATGAAACCTTGGGTAGGGACATCCGTCATATCTATCTTTGGAGTGCATTACATAAATAACTTTGGAAAATGATACATGGATGAAGGGGATGGCGATCTCTTCTTCTTCTAGTTCCATTCCTTGCATCCCGACTAGCTTTTTTTTATCATTTGATATCAACAACTCTTTTATAGTCTTTGTAATAGCCCATAAAATTCAATTGATTTTGATATACTTCTTATTCATAGAGAGCAGGAAATGAGGGTATTTTTTTATTTTATATTCCATCAATACAATATCTAGTGCAATAATTCTTCATTGTCGTTCTTCTTGAATTGTATATTTCATGATACTATTTATTATATTGATATCTGGTCATCTTTAACATTCATGTAGACTACTATGTACACATAAGGTACTATAATATTACAGAAAAGAAATGTATATAAACACCTTGCGCAAAATATAAGGTTTACCATTACACCATAACTTACACACCCTAGATTATATTAAGATCATAAAGTTTTACAAAATACAAGTCGTCTATTTGTACTACTACATAGATTATTATAAAATTACATGATTTTACAAAGTGCATTTACATGATTGCTAAACGTCATGGTCATGAGATGTTACGAGATTACTAAACGCTATGGTTATGAGATGTTCCTGTTACAAATCAAACTTGATGTAAGTTTTTACACATTACTTGTGACATAATTGAACAATAGACTTGTAGAACCCGTTTGGCTATGTGGTAGCGTCCATGTTTCCTGCAGTTTCATTTTGCAAGCTGTTTGGTTAATTAAATAAACGCTTGTTACTGTTCATGGGTCCCACGGTCTGCTGCGTTTGAAACGCAAGAAAAAGGGAAGCAGCTAGGAGCTACTTCCTGCGCAGTAAAATGCTGAACCATGCTCCACTGTTCACTGAATAGTGGAGCATGCCTCCACTGTTCACGTGAACAGTTTTTTTCTCTCTCGAAAAACCAGTGCAGTTAATTGATTTCACTCGCACTGCTCACGTGAACGTGAACAACAATTTTTTTTGTTTTTTAAAAAAATTAGTTTAAGGTGAATTAAATTTACTCGTACTGTAATTTCAATTTTATTTCTAATAATATTTTACCTAATTTTGTAGTTCTTGTTGGATGAATTTTGTACGTAATGGAATTGTAGATAATTTAATGGAACAATAATTTTTTTATATATATAAAGTAAGATTTATTTCATGATGTAATAGCAATAATTAAATCCACAATATTTAAATTAAAAACCATCAATATTAACATATATATTTTTAAATTATTTTATAACCTCAATTTCAAAAGCATTCTTAACCAAACACATTAAACTACTTTCTCTTCAACCATAATTTCAACCACAGTTTTAACTAAACACCTATTTTTTCAAACCAATCTCAACTAAAAGTACTTTTTATAAAATAACTTTTTTCAAACCACAACCACAACAGCTACCGCAATACCAAACACACTCGTAATCGTGATTAGATTAATATCTAATAATGTAGGTTTCCATTAATAACTTTCTACTGAGTCTATCTTTAATATTTTACTTCACATCTTTATATAATCTTATACCGTATTATTTTATTTGAGTCATATTCAACAAACAACTGATGACATGTATCATGGTCTAGAAATCCTTGTACATATAGAATTTTTCCATACATAACTATTTATTCCTAACTACGGTTCCTTAAATGTTATTTCCAATTATAAATAACGTATTATAATCTTTCTTTCAAACATATCAATAAATACTTTCAAATGAGATGGTTCACAACACTCATTACCAGTGATCCTAGTATAGACCCCATTAACAAGAGTTAACCTCATTCTTTACTCCTGACTATCCAATATGAATATCATTAGCTAAAGCTAATCTTTACTATTTATCTCTGAGTATCCAACATGGATGCCATTAGTTAAAGCTAATCTTATTATTGGTTCCTGATTATCCAACATGGATATTATTAGCCAAAGCTAATCTTTAATATTTATTCTCAATTATCCAACATAAATGTCATTAGCCAAAACTAATTTTTAACATTTATTCTCGGCCATCCAACATAGATGCCATTAGCCAAAGCTAATCTTATCACTTGTTCCCGACTATCCAACATAAATATCATTAGCCTAAGCTAATCTTTAATATTCATTATTGAATATCCAATATGGATGCCTTTAGCCAAAACTAATATTTGTTGCGATATTGCGGTCACACAAATTAATTACCTTAGCTTAAACAAATCAGATAATATAGAGCAAATAAGAGGTCAATCCCATGAGAAAGATCTAGTTAAGGTTTTTATACTAGATGATTCAAAGTTGGGGGGTTTTGAGGTTATCTAGGTTATGCTATGGTAAAAAAATACAATAATCAAACTAAATTAAATTAAATGAAACTTATTAAGAGAAAACCTTGGTCTCAAGTAAACGTCCACCTACAGAAAATCAAAACTTATCATTGAAACGATACGTCAATTTATATTCTGAATATCTATCTTTCCTTAACAATAGTCAGTTAACCGATACACAATTTAACTAACTCTAACCATTAAATAACCATAGTATCCGTACTAGTAATTTAATTCAATGGAAGCCTTAAGAATTAGATAGGTTGATAAATCTAGACAACATAACTGTCTGCAGTCTATGTTCGATTTAGTTAAATGTTTTCCCTAAGATTAACAACAGAGATCCACCATAATTATTAAATTTAGTCACTTCACAAGTTTAAATATCACAACTCTATTTTTGATAGCAAACTTAGTAATAAATTGATTAGAATAATAACTTAGAGTCCGC
>Ga0325401_1005090_pt1 | contig 12512 bp, 9 predicted proteins | sample PopdelMetagenome_FD_205666 | JGI IMG/M metagenome (GOLD analysis project Ga0325401, IMG submission 205666) | Populus deltoides microbial communities from Bellville, Georgia, United States - Xylem-PdKOR-R2 | ecosystem: Host-associated > Plants > Phyllosphere > Stem > Wood/Secondary xylem | place...
TTCGGGCGTCTGAAAGACTGGCGCCGCGTCGCGACCCGTTACGACCGCTGCCCAACCGTCTTCTTCGCCGCCATCGCCCTCGCCGCCACCGTCATCTTCTGGCTGTGATCAACGAGTCCTGACCCTAGCCATGCTCGTCATCTTCACCATGCCGTACCTCGTATGGCGGGTGGGGAGGACGGATTACTGGGCTCCACTGGTGGTCGTTCAGATCCTGGCGGGTATCGTGCTGGGGCCGGGCGTGCTCGGAGCGTTTTTCCCCGCTTATTACTCGACGATCTTCACGTCGGCGACGATCGGATCGCTGAACGGGATCGCGTGGTGGGCGGTTATGATGTTCGTGTGGGTCGCGGGCATCGAGCTCGACCTGCGCGAAGCATGGGATCGGCGTCGCGAAACGGGGCTGACGGCGGGACTGGCGCTGGCGGCGCCGCTCATCGCCGGCAGCTTAGCGGCGCTCATCATGCTCCGTTTCCCCGGATGGCAGGGAGCGCGAGGCGCAAGCTGGCAGGTGGTCCTGGGCATCGGCATGGCTTGTTCCGTCACCGCGCTGCCGATCTTGGTCCTGTTCCTGGACAAGCTTGAGGTTCTGCGTACCGCCTTCGGCCAGCGGGTGCTGCGCTACGCCGGCATGGATGACGTCGTCGTCTGGGGCGTCCTGGCGATCATTCTCCTCGATTGGGAGCGGGTCGGGCGGCAGGTCGGCTTCCTGGCAGGGTTTGCCCTCGCGACATGGACGGTTCGCCACGTAATGGCGAGAGTTCCCGAGCGGGATCGTTGGCATCTAAGCCTGGTGTGGCTCGCCGCCTGCGGTTTCGCCGCCGACTGGGCCGGACTCCACTTCATGGTGGGAGCCTTTCTGGCAGGCGCGGTTCTCGATGCCGGATGGTTCGACCGCGAGGCGATGGACCGCTTCCGTCACTTCCTGCTGCTGGCCGTCATGCCGGTCTTCTTTCTTTCAACCGGCCTCAGAACGCAGTGGGAGGTCGGCGGTCTCGCCGTTTTCGCTGCGGCAGGATTACTACTGATCGCATCGATCGGGGGGAAGCTCGCCGGGGTCTACACGGCCGGTCGATTACTCCGATGGCCCAGGGGCGAGGCCCTCACGATCGGCTGGCTGCTTCAGACCAAGGCGCTCATCATGATCGTGTTTGCCAACGTCCTGCTCGACAAGGCGATCATCACCAACGACACCTTCACGGCGCTTCTGCTCATGGCCGTCGGCAGCACGATGCTGACTGTTCCAATGGTGTCCGCGCGCCTCCAAGGGGCGGCAAGACAGGCGCAAGCGCACGAGGTCGAGCCATAAGGCAGCCGCTGCCCTCCGAACCCTGAGGGCTGAACGAAGCTCGTGGAGTGGCCGGACGCGGCAGTCCGGCGCTGAAAACCTGGCGGCGGGCGACAAGCCGAAGTCCTCGCCCGCATGCGCGATGCGGCGGCGAAAGAGCCGGACGCAACCCGGCGTTCCGAGGTCGATCGCGCGCGCGGATCGATGGCAATCAGCGAACGTCCAGCATCACGTTCGACTTGGGCGGCAGCGTCACCCTCGGGCTGCCGCCCGCCGCTGTCGCGCCGGTGCAATCCCGCCGAACCATCCCGTGGGGCGCATCGGAGGTAATGTTTGCGTCCATTGCCTCTGCGGTCAGGATGCGGCCGGTGACACCGGTGCGGGTCACCCCCGTCCAGCCGGACGGAGATGGTGGCGGACCGGTTGGGGTCCACGTTGGTCAGACCTCTCTGCACCGCTCCGTCGACGCCCCGGACCGTGCCGGCGCTGTCCGCCTTCCGGCGTCCACTCGTTCTTGTTGTACCAGCGGGAACCGACCTCCCACGGCAGCACCATACCGCCCGCATGATCCTTGTGCATGTCGAACACGTGGTAGGCGGGCGTCCTGACCATGCGCGCGCCGTCGGTCAGGATCATCGCCTGAAGGACGTTCGCCACCTGAGCACATCGGCGCCGCGCAAGCGATCGGCGTGCCGGGCGAATAGGTCGGAGTTCGGGCTCGTCACCAGTGCGTCGCGTAGGGCGTTCCGCTGGCGCAGGAAGGCGGGATCGGTCCCCACGCCGGGATCGTACCAGGTGCCCCCATCCGTCGACGAGCAGCGCCACCCGCCTTGCGGGATCGAAGCGACCCGTGATCTTGGCGCGACCCTTGATGAACTCCTCCATGCGTGCCGTCTTGGCAAGCGTGCGCGCTCAACCATCCTTGTCGAAGTTAATCGACGGGCCTTTGCGGGATCAATCGTACGGGATGGCGTAGTGATGGACGCCGATGCCGTCGAACTTGTCGCCCGCTTCGCGCATCAGGACCTCGGTCCGGCGATAGTCGCCTTCGTTGGCGCCGCTGACGATCTTGATCGCCGTCCACCCTTCCCGAACCTTGACGAAGGTGCCGCGACGACGCGTCAGGTCGGCCGCATATTCGGACCACCCGTCGTCGTCGCAGCGTCCAGCGCGCTCGTGACCGCTCCTGTCAGCGGCACACGGCGGGAGGAACTCTCTCGCCCCCACGGCGGCATACGATATAAATGTCAGACAATATGACGTAGGTCAGCCGGCGCGGGAGATGCGGCGCAGTGGCGTGCCACGAAGTCGGCATGCGCCGGCATCCGCTCGGCGGCGGCTGCGGTGACCGCGCCGATCCGCTCCAGCCGCGCGCGCGCGTCGGCCGGCGGCACGCCGGCGGCCACCGGGTCGTATCCTCCCGCCGTGATCCCCTGTCCCTCCATCACCGCCAGCCAGCTGGTCTTGGTGAACAGGTCATCCGCCTCGCGGAAAACGCGGCCCGTGCGCCGGTACACGGCGATCCGCTCCGCCAGCGCGTCGGGCACGTCCATCGTCGCCAGGTTGCGCCAGTAATCGGTGTCGCCCCGCGCGTTGGCGTGGAAGTGCAGGATCAGGAAGTCGCGCACGCTCTCGAACTCGGCCGCCATCAGCCGGTTGTAGCGCGCCGTATCGGCGGGCTCGCACGCGCGCGTCGGCAGCATTTCCAGCAGGCGCGCGATGCCGGACTGCACCAGGTGGATCGACGTGCTCTCCAACGGCTCAAGGAAGCCTGACGCCAGCCCCAGCGCCACGCAGTTGCCGCTCCACATCCGCCGCCGCCGCCCCGCCCGGAAGCGAAGCGTGCGCGGCTCCGCCAGTGCGGGCCCGGGCAGGTCGGCGAGCAGGGCTGCCGCCGCCTCGTCGTCCGACAGGTGCGCCGACGAATAGACATACCCGTTGCCCGTGCGGTGCTGGAGCGGGATGCGCCACTGCCACCCGGCCGGCCTCGCGGTGGAGCGGGTAAAGGGCGGCGGCGGGCCGGGGTCGCGGCTGGGCACCGCCACCGCGCGGTCGTTGGGCAGCCAGTGGCCCCAGTCCTCGAAACCCTCACTCAGCGCGTCGGCGATCAGCAGCCCGCGAAAGCCCGAACAGTCCACGAAGAAGTCGGCCGCCACCCGCCCACCGTCCGCCAGCCGCACCGCCTCCACGAAGCCGTCCCCGCTGCGGCGCAACACCTCCACCACGCGCCCCTTGCGCCGCGTCACGCCGGCTTCCTCCGCCAGCCGGCGCAGGAAGTCGGCGTAGAGTGCTGCGTCAAAGTGAAAGGCGTAGCCGATCTGCGCCAGCGGCGTCCGCCCCGGCTCCGGCCGCTGGAACCGCCCCCGCGCGGCGGCGGCGCAGCAGATCGAATAGTCCGACAGCGGGCCGGCCGCGTTCTCGCGTCGCATTCGCCGCCACAGCGCCTCGAACGGCACCACGCCCATGTCCACGCCGTAGGTACCGAATGGGTGGAAATAGCGCTCGCCGATCCGGCGCCAGTCGGCGAACTCGATGCCCAACTTGAACGTGGCGCCCGTGGCGCGGACGAACTGGTCCTCGTCGATGCCCAGCAACTGATTGAACGCGATAATGGGCGGGATGGTGGCCTCGCCAACGCCCACCGTGCCGATCTCGTCCGACTCCACCAGCGTGACGGCCGGCCCGCGCGGACCCAGAACGCGCGACAGCGCGGCGGCCGCCATCCACCCCGCCGTGCCGCCGCCGACGATGGCGATAGAGCGTAGCGGCCCGTCGCGGCTCAAGGCCGGTACCTCACGGCCGCGTCCGGCATTGCAGGAAGAGGTTGCCGGTCAGCCGCCCGCGCCGCGGGTCATGCGCGCGCGTCGGCACCGCGCTCACCAGCCCGGAATGGAGCAGCGCCGCGCGGTACAGCACCAGCCGATCGGGCGCCGCATCCACCCGCCCGATCTCGCGGAATGCGCCGCCGGCATCCGTGGGATAGCCCGGCCCCGCGGCGGGCGGGGGCACGCCCTCGCGGGCGCGCGCGGCATTGTACGCGGCAAGCCGGTCGGGGCCTACCGTCTCGAACCCCGTGGCCTCGTGCCGGAAGAAGCCGGTGCCGTCGCGATTGTTGGGCGACAGGTAGTGGACGACCGCGAACTGCATGTGGTCGGCCGCATCCGCGTGCGGCGCGCGCTGCTCGGGCAGCAGCCGGTCGGGCGGCGTCGCGACCAGCGAGAAGTTGCCGCGCGCGCGCACCGGCGCCACCGCCCCCGTGCCGAAATGCCGCTGGATCAGCGGCAGCGCATAGTCCACCATGGCGCGCACATAGGCGGTGGGCGCGGGACCCAGAAGTCCCGGATAGCCGCTGCCGGCCCCGGCCGCGGGCTCGAACGGGCTGCGCGCCGCCGCTTCCACCAGCGCGTCGCGGACTCCGCTGGCGGCGTCCACCACCACCACGGGCTCGCCCTCTCCGCCCACGCGCAGCACGTGGGTCGGGCGGTCGCCCGCGAACATGGTCCGGGCGTGGTCGGATGCGGCGGTGGTGCCCACGGGCGTCAGAGCTCGTTGTTGAGGTACAGCACAAAGCCGACCCGCCCGTCCGGGCCGGCCGGTCCGAGCGCCACGGGGCCCGGCGTGTATCCGCGCGCCACCATCGCGTCGAGCAGGGAGGGCGTGCGCAGCACCCGCTCCACGTCGCGCGCGGTGTTTCCCGCGGGCGCCGTGCCCGACACCTCGCACGTCGTGGCGACGCAGGTGACGCGCGGCGCCTCGGCCGCGCCCGCAAGCGCGGGCAGGTGTGCAAAGGCTTCGCGCATCGCTTGCTCCACCGGCGCCGCGGAGGCATCCGCGCGCGGCTGGGCGGTCATCAGCCCGGCCATCATGGGCGCGTCCCGGTCCGCGTCGACGCGGCGGACCAGCCGATCCACCAGCGGACGGTCGCGCCGCCGGTCCACCGCCTCGGCACCAGGGGCGCGGATAACGGTACCGGCCGGCGGACGCGCGATGGGCGGCGCGTCCGCCCGACGCACGACCACGCGGTCCGGCGCGCGGCCGTCCACCACCGCCACCGCGTCACCGGCCGTTTCGTCCCGCGCCGTCCACACCGTGCCCAGGAGCGCGACCGCGACCGCCAGCGTTGCTACGCCCGCACCGGTCCAACTGGCCCGCCTTTCCATGTGCCTCTCCCACAGCGCCCATGTCGCCATCTATTGTCAGGCTAAACGATCAGCCTTGACCTTGTCCAGCCGACTGCCGGCATCAGCCCACGCCGGCTTCGCTTATTAAAGCCCTCCGCCCTGTTTCTACAGCCATGGATACATGTCATACATATAGCGCCGGCAACGACCGGCAGCAGCAAAGGAGAAGTTGCATGATCAAGGTCAGGAGGGCACTCGCCGTCACGGCGGCGGCTCTGGGCATCGCGGCCGGCATAGCCGCACCCGCCGACGCGCAGCAGGTCGTCAACAACGGCTCGCAGTTCACCACCACCACGGGCGGCCAGATCGACGCGCACGGCGGCGGTGTGGTGAAGGTCGGCAACTACTATTACTTCCTGGGCGAGAACCGGAACCCGGACTACTCCTTCCGCGCCGTGTCGATGTATCGCTCGACTGACCTGCGCAACTGGGAATTCCGCAACGACGTGCTGCGGTCCTCGTCTGCGACCGAGCTCAACGTCGCCAACATCGAGCGTCCGAAAATCATCTACAACGAGTCGACGCGCAAGTACGTCATGTGGGCGCACAAGGAGAACGGCCGCGATTACGGCGAGGCGCGGGTGATCGTCGCCACGTCGGACACGATCGACGGCAACTACACGTTCCTGGGCAGCTTCCGTCCGCTCAACTACGATTCGCGGGACATGACACTGTTCAAGGATACGGACGGCGCCGCCTATCTGATCTCGGCGGCGGACGTGAACTACGACCTGAACATCTACAAGCTGTCGGCCGACTATACGAAGATCGACTCGCTGGTGAAGGTGCTGGACGGCTTCCACCGCGAGGCGCCGGCGCTGATGAAGCGCAACGGCGTCTACTTCATGGTGACTTCCGGCGCGACCGGCTGGAACCCGAACCGCGCGGCCTACTTCACCGCGACCAGCATGGCAGGGCCGTGGACCGGGCCGACCTATTTCGGCCACGAGACCACTTACAACTCGCAGAGCACGTTCATCCTGCCTGTTCAGGGATCGCAGACGACCAGCTACCTTTACATGGGCGATCGCTGGGGCCCGCCGACCGGTCAGGCGGTGAACGACAGCACCTATGTGTGGCTGCCGCTGGTGTTCCCAAGCAATACCTCGCTCGACTTCGGGGCCACGACCTCCCAGATCACGATCAACACCTCGACCGGCGCCGTGACGGGCGGCTCGCCGAACACGCAGCTCGTCCGGGCGCAGGTGGGCCATAGCGGCCTGTGCCTCAACATCAGCGGACAGAACGTGAACTATAACGGCGCCGCCATCCAGTGGACGTGCGGCAACGCCCCCAACGAGACGCTGGAACGGCGCAGCTTCGGCGGGTACACGCAATATGTGTTCCAGCACAGCGGGCTCTGCCTGGCGCAGGCCGACGATGCGGCCACCAACACCAACGTCGTGCAGACGTCCTGCTCGATCGGGCCGCGCTCGCAATGGACCTATAACGGCACCACCGTCGTGAACCGCGCGTCGGGATCGTGCCTGGACGTGTACAATGTGGACCGTGCGGGGGGTGCCCGCGTGACGACCTGGACCTGCAACGGCCAGCCCAACCAGCGCTGGTCCATGATCCCCTGACAAAAAAAGGCCGGCGCGGGGAGCACCCGCGCCGGCCAAGGGGGGAGCCGGCTATCAGTAGGTGGCGCGGATCGACAGGCCGAAGCGGCGGTCGTTCAACTGGTACTGGAAGGGTTGGGCGTTGGTGCCGATATAGGTGACGTTCATCCGGTTGTTGATGTTCACCGCGTCCGCCGACACCGCCAGGTGGTCGGTGACGTTCACGCTGACCGATGCGTCCAACGAAGCATAGGGCCGGGCATATTGCGGAATGCCGTTGGCGCCGCCCCCGAACGTCTGGTCGAGGTAGCTCGACCGCCAGTTCCATGCCAACCGCGCCGTCACCGGGCCCTTCTCGTACAAACCGATCAGGTTGTAGTTGTGCTTGGACAGCTTCTCCAGCGGCAACTGGGTCGGCAGGTTGCTGCCCGCCGTGGCGAACGGGTTGCCCACGTTCGAGTCCACATAGGTGTAGTTGGCCTGGATGCCGAAGCCGCTGAGCAGCCCGGGCAGGAAGTCGAAGAATTGCTGGTAGCCGACCTCGGCACCCTTCACCGTTCCCTTGCTGGCGTTCAGAACGGTGCTGACGTCGTAGGCGATGCCCTGGAAGTTCTGGACCACCGTGCCCGTCGACAGGAACCCGTCGACCTTCTTGTAGAACAGGCCGCCCGTCAGCGATCCGGCCGGCGCGAAATACCATTCTGCGGTGATGTCGAAATTGTCCGACCTGATCGGGTTCAACCGGGGGTTGCCGGAACTGGCGCTGGGCCGACCGGTGATCGGGCTGACCTGGTTGGGGTTGTTCAGCGTCAGGTTGGTGGAAAGCTGATCGAAGTTCGGCCGCGCCAAGCCGCGCGAATAGGCGAAGCGCATCTGGAACTCGTCGGTGAAGCGGGCGCGCACGTTCACGCTGGGCAACGCGCGCGTGTAGCTCTTGTCCACCGCCAGAGGCGTGGTGGTGCCGTTGGAGTTGAACTGCGTGCCGTTCGACGTCAGGTCCGTCTTGATCAGCCGGACGCCCGCGCCGCCGTCGACGCGCACGTCGCCAGCCTCGAAGGCGTAGTCGGCCACGCCCCAGGCGGTGTAGGTCTTTTCCGTCTGATTGTTGAGGTCGCCGGGCAGGAACTGGTCGCGGACCGGCGCGCCGAACAGCGCGAACAGCGCGCGCGTCTGGTCGCGGACACCGCCGCCCTGCGGAAAGGTGGGATACACGACGCCGCCCGTCACCGACCTGCCGTCGAAGAAGTTCTTGGACGGACCGGGAAGGCCCAGCGACGGGTTCTGGCTGAGCGGGATCAGCCGGGTGCCGTCCGGTTGCGCCGCACAGGTCGGGTCGGGCGCCACGCCTTGGGCCAGGCAGAAGCCGTTCCAGGTGCCGCGCAGGTCGATCTCATTGTCCGAATAGCGCACGCCCGTGCGCAGCTTCTGGACGAAGCTGCCTTCCAGTTCGTATTCCAGGTCATAGGACAGCGCCAGCGTATCCGCGTCGTTGCGCGTGATGGATTCCGCGATGTACGGCGTGGCGTAATTGGCCGGATTGCTCAGAAGCGCCTTCTCGCGCACGTCCCACTGCGGACGCTTGCCCCTCAGGTCGAAGTCGATGGTGGCCGACTGGGGCGCGTTGAAGTTGTTCTGGTTGACCCCGGTGAACAGCGACACGACGTTGCCGTTGCGGTCGGCGTTGTAATAGCTCTTGAGGTACTGGGCGTCGAACCGGACCTTGGCGCGATCGGTAGCCTGCCACTCCACATTGGCCGTGAAGTTCTGGCTCTGGCTCCATAGTTCCTGATCGAAACGGCCGCCCTCGAAGTTCTGGCGGCGCAGCGATCCCGACGTGGCATAGCCTTCGTCGTTGAAGGTGAAGGGCGCGCCCGGCAGCGGATCGGCCTCGGTCGCGCTGTTCACCGTGTAGAAGTAGCGGCCGGTGCGGTTGAACCAGTATTTCGCCATCTGGTACTGGCCCGTCACCAGCAGGTCGGGGCTCGCCTGCCACTGCACGGCCGCGGCGATGCCGAGCCGCTTGCGGTCGCCGCCGTCGTCGTAGATCTGGAGGCCGATAGGCGCGCGGGCGTTGGCGGGCGCGCCGGCCACCGAGCCGGCCGGCACCGGCTGGGACGCGTTGGCCAGGATGCCGTCCTGGCGGTACTGGCTCTTGGAGTAGACGGCGTTGAGCAGGATGCCGATCTCGCCCGCGCCCGTCTCGAACCGGTTGCTGTACAGGCCGGACGCGGCGTAGCCGAACTTGTCCACCCGGTCGTAATAGTTGCCGCGCGCCGTGGCGCTTACCACCTGGCCCGGCGCGTCGAACGGCAGGCGCGTGCGCAGGTTCACCGCCGCGCCCACGCCGCCCTCGATGATGTTGGCGGGCGCGTTCTTGTATACGTCGACGCCGCCCAGCAGCTCGGGCGGGATGCCCTCCAGGTCGAAGGCGCGGCCGCCGGACGCGGAATAAACGGCCCGGCCGTCCAGGAAGTTCTGAACCTGCGTCAGGCCGCGCACGGTGATGGCAGGCGATGTGCGATGGTCGAAGTCAGTTCCGCCCTCGCCGTAGCGGCGCTGGATCTGCACGCCCGTGACGCGCTGCAGCGCCTCCGTGGTATTGACGTCGGGCAGCTTGCCAATGTCCTGCGCCTGGATCGAGTCCACGATCTGGTTGGCGTTGCGCTTGATCGCCTGGGCGGAGCGGATGGACTCGCGCACGCCTGTCACCACCACGTCGCCGTCGGTGGACTGTTCGCCCTGCGCGGCGGCATCGCTGGTAACGGAGCCGGTGGGTGCGCCGGGCGCGCCCTGGATCACGTTGGAATTGTTGCCCGGGCTGGCGGGCGTTCCCTGCTGCGCCGCCGCGGCGCTCGCCGCCAGGGCCATGGCCGCCGCAGACACGCCGCTCAACAGATGCCGTCCAAACCCCTTCATTCTGTCCCCTCCCAGCGCCGTCCTTGTGCCGGCATTTGTCTGACCATTGCACGGGTCTATTTGCATGACAATAGGGATCGCGCACGTTGTTCCCTGCGTGCGGCTGCGCGACAACAAGAGGATGACTGCGGGCCAGGAAAGGGGACGCGACGCTCGCCGGCCCATGTAGTTACAACCCGGCGGCTTGGGGTGGCGATCGTGACCGGGACCCACGGTTCTGGTGCGTTGATCCCAGGCGAGATCGAGCCGGCGCAACACCGGCAGGCGCGTGCGCGTGCGCAGCCAATGGAACCTGCTGGACTCCGAATTGCTGGGCTGGATGTTCGAGGGCGCGCAGCCGCTGCCTTTCGTGCGCAACCTGTTCCAGCTGCGGCCGAACCGGCAGCCGCTGGCCGCACCGTGCGTCAACTCAGACTTATGGGCTGTGCCATTAAGGCCATGAACGCCTACGGGCTCGCCACCGACACGGGGCGCGCAGCCGATCAGCAGTTCCACACCCTGATCCTTGAGGCGACCGGCAACGAGCTGCTGGTTGGCCTGTCAGCCAGCACTTCAGCGGCGGCACGCTGGACAACTTTCTTTGAGTTCTGCGGCGGCAAGCAGGCGCGCGCCCCGGTGCCGGAACACCGCGCGCCGTTCGCGGCTATCGCCGACGCCGATGCCGCCGCAGCGGGTCAGGCGACACGCAGTCCCACCGAACAAGCGCGTCTGGACACGGGAACCGCGATCGCCACCCAGGCGGCGCGCAGCACGGCTCCAGGGCAAGATATAGCAGGCCGAGGCTCAGGCGACGCTGTCCAAGGTGCTGGCCACACGCGCTTCCACCGTCTTGCGCGAAGGTGCCGTCAATCTGACGCGAACCGCTCCCCACACGATGCACGTGGGTATACGGTAAACGGCGGCCTAGCTGATGAGGCCCCGCCACGCCGCAGCGCGGCGCGGCGGCGTTCCCGATAGTTCTGGCGACCAACGCGGTGGCATTCGAGGCGGAGGGTTCGACGGGCTGGCATGCAAGGAGACAAGCTTCTGTAGGCTCCTCGTCTGTCGGAAGCGCTGCACGGCTCGCTGCCTTCGTCGGAATGGCAGGCGGCTGCTCTCCACCCCGGTTGCTCGCCCAGCGGCCCACGTCCTGCTTATCGCTGTCGCGGAAGGCCGCGCATAGCCGCGCCATAGCTGAGCAGGCCGTCGGTGGTGATAGTGTCGGGTGCCCCAAGCCGCTTGGTCCAGGTTTAGGGGCGCTCGATCACCCATCGACGTGGCGGGAGGACGAAGCCGCGCCTGGAGCGGTTTCCGACCATCCTGAACCGTCGTCATCACCTTGCGGATGACCGCTCCGCGGCAGACCGCTTTCGATCCGCAGAGCCGCTCGTCGGGCACGATGCTTCGGCATCGCTCCCTTCTCGCTCCTTGCTACGAGTCGAAACCGCCTCCGCGCCGATGATCCAACCTGACCGGAAACCCCTCTAGCTTCGGCCAGTTTGACGACCCCCGGCGCGATCCGTGTTCGGCCGCGGCATTGGCGGCGCGCTCGCCGGTGTAGCCCTGATCCACCCAGGCGATCTCGACATGGTCGTCGGTGACAGCCTATACGATGCGGGCGAACCGTTCGACCTCGCCGCAGTCCGCGGCGCTGGCTGATGTGACATTCAGGGCGCAGCAGATGCCCCAGCGTGTCCATCGCCATGTGGATCCTGAAGCCTTTCTTGCGCTTTGCCCCGTTATGGCGGACGCGCTCGCTGCTTTCCGGCGTGGAGCGTACTGCCGCCCTCGCCATGCTCCCCGCTTCGTCTGGCTCAATCGGATTGAGCTCGTCTGCTCGGACTGCGACTTGCCGTTGCGGGTGGACGTCGGGAACGGGCCGAGGCCCGCGACCGACAGCCGGCCAGCGGACACAGCCGAGGCATTTGAGCTCCTGATCGCGTTCGACAGAGAGCGACGCCGGGGCTTGGTCGGCCGTCAAGCTCGCCAGGCGCTGAACAGATACCCGCACGCCAGTTCCTCGCCGTGATGCGTGATCTCACGCGAGCGCTGCTTGCCTCCGATATGTTTCGAACCAGTCGCACGAACCTCTTCAACAGCCCGCTGGTCCCGAACATGCCAGAGCACGACCCCCCGACTTGGAACGAACGGCCATTTCAGCACCCACATCCAGTTCAGCGCAGCCATGTGTAATATACGGTCATCGCCTTCCTATCCGACGAACGGATCAGCCGCCTCATGTCCAGCTCGAGAACACTCCCGATTGGTTCTCGCTGGAGCGGCTGCTGGGTAATACGCCCAAGTGGCTACAGGCCACGCTGATCCGGACCAGCAGCAAGTGGCCCACGCGGCTACACACCCACGAGGAAGCTCATCACCGGCAAACGGGCATAGACGTCGACGACGTTCTGATGCATTTCAGCACTTGGCTTGTCGAACTGGAATAGCGCGACCGCGAGCGAGTGCCTTTAATAGGCTTAGGTGTTTGATCCCACGGTTTGATGGTGCGATCCTTTCGTTGGAAGGGAAGGAAGCCGTATGGGACAGGTTCGTCACGGGAGCGCCACGACCACGCACGCCGTCCGA
>Ga0325401_1005091_pt1 | contig 12507 bp, 13 predicted proteins | sample PopdelMetagenome_FD_205666 | JGI IMG/M metagenome (GOLD analysis project Ga0325401, IMG submission 205666) | Populus deltoides microbial communities from Bellville, Georgia, United States - Xylem-PdKOR-R2 | ecosystem: Host-associated > Plants > Phyllosphere > Stem > Wood/Secondary xylem | place...
AAATCCACAATTTTCCTAATGTGCAATCCACTATTTCTTTAGGTATAGGAAAACAGTAAAAAGGCTATAGCAAAAGGCTGTTATCTTTTAGTTTATTTTATAATAATTTATAATAATAATAATAATATAATTATAATTTTAGCTTATTTTATAATTGTAATATAATACATATGATCAAAATAGAAATAGAAATGATCAAAAAAACTGAAAAACCCATAAACCAAAAAAAAAATTGAAAAAACCAAACCGTGAAAAAAAAACCAATTAGAATTTTGAAAAAACCGACCAGTTCGGTTCGATTTTATAAGCCTGAAACTGAAAAAATCAAACCGAACCCAAACTGAAAAAACTAGAAAAAAAATAAGCCAAACTGGAAAAACCGAGCCAAACCGGAAAAAACCGAGCCAAACAGGAAAAACCGAGTCAAACCAATTTGAACAGGTTTTTGTTCTAAAAAACCGAACCAAACCAAAACCAATAGGTTCGAACTGGTTTCGGTTTTTTTCTAAAAAAAATATTTTTATTTAATTATTTTTTGATAAAAATCAAACTGAACCAAAAATACTCACTCCTGGATTAAAAGGTGTTGTGATCGTGTAAATAATACCCTTCTTGATCATATATATATATATATATATTATGGTTTAAAACCACATAACATGTGGCTATTAAATATGTATGTAATACGTTAAGAAAATATCTAAACAAATGGAGGTATATAAATTAAGACATGTATTTGTAATGAGAGGACAGGATAATATTTCATATGGTAGGAATATGGATTATTTAACTAAAAAACTGAATGGATATATATTACTTAGGATAAGATTTTACATTTCTTGATATTATATTCTATAACTAAAACTAAAGAAATAGATTTATATGAATTATTTCACATTTTCTAGCATTGGGAAAATGCGAATTATTTCACTGTATCAAAACTATTTTCTGGCAAGTCCTGAACCCATACCACAGGCCATGGCAAGAAGCAAAATCCAAAAATCCACTGTTCGCACAGCTTTTCAAAGATTCTGTTCTTGTTCATTGGTATCCAAATCAACTTCATTGTCGTTAGGCAACCGACGATAAGCAATTCTGTCTTCTCTGACAAGCAGCCTAGACTCATCCATTACACGAGAACTCTTTCTTGAAGCTTTAATGGCAAGGAAAAGAGGCGAAACGAGCAACACCAAGAGCAGGACAAAGGACATTAGAAGCCCTAACAACTGGAAACCAAACAAGTCTTCCAATACTGTAACACTCATAAGATAAGCTGCGACAATCAAAGACAAACTATCAAGATATTTCTTCTCAATTTCCCCTTCATCAACCTCGTAGATTCTCACAAACCATCACATAAGAGAAAGAGGGTTGGTTACTTGGTTCTTGTCAAAATTGCCAACGTCAAGAGATACCAGCTGCGTTTGCTGTTGAATATGGTTTGGTATGCTTGAATTAGTATTGCCCCACTCAAACCAAGAAATCCCTGCAAACAATAACCAAAAACCAGAAGAAAAATCAAACTCTGTGGTTATACTTTGGTTTTATGGATGGAGACTAAGCCAGTCTCTGTTTTCCATGTCTAGAAATGAAACAATTAGTGGAAATTAATTGTAGCTTAATTACCTTCATGATGCCAGCGGCAGTGCCACTAAAGTGACGGAAATTCCTTACAGAGGTGACAACATCAGCGGTGTTAAAGAAACTCTCGGCATGTGCCGCTACAAACACGAACAGACACATCGCCGCAACCGGCGGTCGAGGAATCAAACCAGTAACAGCAGCCCACGTAGAAAAATAGCCCGCGAAACACTGAATCGCGCCAGCCACGAGAACAACCCATGGCCCACCACGGACTCTGCTTTGATTCCAGGACGTGGCAGAGGTGTAGAGAACACCAGAGAGGACTCCGCAGTCGACACCGATATCAGATACGGTGTCGAGTGTTGATTGGTCATAAGCTTGAGTGGATTTGAGAGTTGGAGAGTAGATGGAGAAGGTGTAGACTGTAGAGAGATCCGCTGGTGCACTGAATCCATATGCTCGCTACTGTAGAGAACCATTTGCTGTTTAGCTTTAGCGTGTTTGAGAGTTTCTCACTGTCAAGGTTAAAAAGTGAATTTTATTTAAAAATATATTAAAATAATTTTTTTTATTTTTTAAAATATTTTTAATATAGTATATTAAAATAATATGAAAATAAAAAAATTAATTTTAAATAAAAAAATTAAATTTTAAAAAAACACGGTTTCTAAACAATACCACATATTTAAATAATCTTTATTTTTTTATAACCGTTCGTTTTTTATTTCTTTTTTCTTTTTAAGTGCGTTGTTGCTGCAGTACCAACATGACTAGTCATTGTTGTAGAACTGGGGTTGTGTTTTTATATTTTTAAATTATTTTGATATATTAATATTACAAATAATTTTTTTAAAAAATTAATATATTTTTAAATAAAATTAAAAAATAATCATTACCAATATTTTTAGATTTCCCATTCATCTCCAGTGAAAATGTCAAGCTGCTTCTTAATTGACAGCTGGTATTTTGCTGACGTTAAGTGAGGTGAAAGAGTTGTCGTTTACTCTTTAGCGCCATTTCAGTTTATGTCTTTATGATATGTTCTCCACTACATGACAGGAATTGTTGCTATAGTTAGTTACACGTGGAAATCTGAATCACAACATTAATATTAATATTGAAAAAAAAAACCCTGAAAGAGTTCAATAATTCACTGTTGATTATGAGATAATTCATATTAGAATAATATTTTATATTTTGATCTTTTTTTATCAATTTTTTTCTCTTTTCAATTTTATAATTTAATGTTATATTGATTATAATTTCAGGTTTATTATTTATTTTAATTTGTTTTTTATATTGTTATCACGAGTTTTTAAAACCATTCTGATATTGAGTTGCTTCTTTATTTCATGAAAAAAAAAATCAATATAGTTATTTGCAAGGAATTGAAGGAAAAATAACCAAAATTAAAAGTAATTAACAATAGCAATTTTTTTTAAAAAAAGGTGTTAATTCTTTTTTTTTCTTTTGGTCTCTGATTTTTTTTTAAAATTGGATCATTCAATGTTATATACATTGAGAATCGAAATTGATGACTTATTTCATAGTTGGCTTCATTAAAAAACAAATTCTGCAATTGTCATAATGCTAAATCTTACAAGAAATAATTTGATTTTATTGTTTGTAAATAATTGAAAATAAAAGGAATAAAATTGTCTAAAAAAACAACTAAGAGACCATTGAAAAAAAAACAATTATGTGTCAGTGCCTTTTCCATAAATTTGCTTTATGGGGTTTTGGCAAAAAATCATTTTTGATCCTTTAAGTTTAAAGATAGAACAATTTGATGCAAAACTTCCGTAATTTTGCATTTAGTCGTTGAGTTTGAGATAGGAGAGAGAGATTTGTAGTTTACGATGGGTAAAGAGGGAAAGTTGACAAACGTACACTTCTCGATGATGAAACTCGTCGATTTTAGTATCAACAGTAATATTCGATAAGGAGAGTTTTTTAGGCTTTTTTTCCCTTTAGAGAGAGAGAGAGAATATAACAACCCTAATATTTTGACGCAACTTCCACGTAATTTCCTTATAATTATTCTATTTAATAGGTGAATTTTTTTTTTGTATTCAAGAATTTACATTTCTAATTATGAAAAATCTACTCAAATTTTGACAGTCTCTTCTACAATAGAAGATCCTTAGTTATCGACTAGAATTTGTATCTCTTCAATATTCATCAAATCATAACTAAAATATTTTCCAATCATCTTGGACTTATCACATCAATGTATGAGGGTACCTCTAATTCTCATCCTTCAACTTTTCCAACATTATAATTCTTTTATTACAAGTATACCAATGTGCACTTTATAAGAAAATATCATAGATGAATCACATACATTCATAATTCTATCACAACAAAAGAATTATAATGTTATAAATGTCTTTTAACGTATTCTAATTTAAATAGTTTAGTAAGCATAAGGATTCTCCTTATTACATGTCAGATTTACATTACAAAAGAGATATAGTTTACATATTCATTTAATTTAGCAAAAGGAATCCTAAGTATCTATCAATCTGCTTATGGATACGTGGTATCTAAAATTTAGTTCATCATACCACATAATGAAATAAAGTTACTTAATAAGTTAATCAAACAAGATGAATAATTTTAATATTACATTTCATTTATATCATGTCACCATCCACAATTTCTTTTACAAATCAATTGATCTTAACTAGCATGTTATAAATTCAGGTCATTCTCAACCTAATATTACTAACCCATTTTCGAGCATACTCTCACCCCTTTTCAAGTGTTTACTTTCATTTTTCATTTCCAGAAATGACCCATCACTAGGTAGTTAAATCTCCCAGCCCATTTTCCATTACTGGATAACTAATTTCTCTGCCTTTTTATCGGCATTAATCCTACTACCTAAAAGCTAATTTCTTTGCTTAATTTCGAGCATTAGTCTCATTATTGAGAAGCTAATTCCTTCACCCATTACTGAGTACTAGTTTCATTACCGGTAAGCTAATTCCTTCGCTTTCATTTTTTTTACATGAAATCAAAACACTTTTCTACATTGAAAATTCATTGAATCTTTAAAACTTAATAAATAAAAGGATTGGGGGTGTTAAATACCTGTTTATTGTCGAAGCTCTAGTTATACCTTTTTGTTGCTGCATAGTTCCCGATGCCTCTTCTATATTAACAGGTATACCAAGTTATATATATATATATATATATATATATATATTATACACATTTCACATATCCGAGTTGATTTTTCAACCATGTGCTTGTAAACCTATATCATCTTAAACGTCATTGACTATTTCTTCAAAGGCTTATAGTTTTCCCATGAGTCATTGAATTGTCAAAAAGTCTATTTTGCAATTTTCTATAGCAACTACCACATAATGAAACTTCTTTTGCAGCTAGCGTAGAATCTTTTTTACCACGCGTGTTTCCTCCATCTACTCCTCATATCTCTTCATTTGATTGTATATGACCAATACCTTAGCAAAGTAATTTGAAATACTCTCTAATTCAAGTATGTATAGCTTTTCAAAGTCACCTCGTAACTTTTGTAGGCATACCTTTCTGACATTGTCAGCTTCTTGGTTTGATTGATGCAAAACTTCTCATGTATGTTTGGCGATTGTTACGTTGGCCACTATCTTAAAAGTGGTATCATCCAGACATTGGTGGATGATTGTGAGTGATTGTTGATCCTTCCTTCACTAACGCTTTTTGCACGACCTTTCTTTAGGCTGAAGTCAACGTTACTCCTTTCATAAGCTCCTCAAAACCCTTTTCAACTATTTTCCACACATCTTGGAAACCTAGCCAAGCTTTCACATAAATACATTAAATTTCATAATTGTTCTTTATCAAACGAGGACATTGAATTGAAAAGTTTGTATTGACCATGTCAAACAATAAAAACAAGCTATAATACCATTGTTGTAAGAAAATTAGTGTGGTAAGCGTTTATCGACAACAAAGAAAAAAAAACTAAATAACAAGAAGAATGTTTGAGAAAAAGAAATGTTTCGTTAAGTGTTTTCTCTTCTATACATCTTTCTTTTTCATTATACTTATGATTTATGTTTTTGATTACAAACCTATTTATGAACCTAAAATCTTAGATATACTACAGGAAAAAAAAAAAAAAAACCTATTCTTGAAAGAAAAGGTAATTCTGCTGACCAGGGTCTTTTCATGGTTTTAATATTTGAAATTTTGCTACTTCAAAATGTGTGTGCATGTCAGAAAAATTTAAAGAAAACTATTAGTCACTAGGGGTGACAGATTCGGATTAATCCGTCCTTGCATTCATAAGGTCAGCGAGGGTTTAGTAAAGCTCTAAGAACAATTCAAGGGTAAAAACTTGATCATTAACCAAGGCGAAACAAAGCAATCCAATCAACCTAGGAACTCCTATGTACGCCAATACCAAAGAAACGCCAAACTCAAATTTTCGTTTGTCAAATGCTGTCCAACAAAATAGAATATTTGTGCTGATATAGGTGCAAAAAAACATGAAAGTCTCACACATAGGAAACTTAGTCCTATTTGTAGTGGTCCCAATTCAAATATGCTGCATCTTTCTAAGTGTAGCTGAGGTGAAGATGTTAAAATGGATGAGAGGGAACAGAAGAAAGACCCAACAAGAGACAAATATATGCTGTGACTGTGGTTTACAGTTGCTAGATTTCAGAGTCTATCAGAATTTCATTGCAGTACTGTGTCATAATTGTAGACTTAGATTGTAAGGTAATGCCATCATAATTCTCATAACACATCTCCCCAAAGTTACTAAAAGTTTGGATCTATCCGCATTTTGATCTTCCTTTTACATGGAACATGATCTCAAAACATGTAGTAAAGAACGTCTTTCCTTGTTTCTTGGCTAAATTGTTGGAATATCTTTCAGGTGTGCTTTCAGATGTTGGACGCATTATTGGCTGAAGAGAAAATCCCAGATGAATATTCTGGACAAACTCAGGTTTATAGTGCTCTTTCCCCCACTGTTCTTGCTCAATGTTATGAAAGATTCACTTTGATGGATTGTGATAGCGATTGCAGGTTATACTCTGTGATGACTGCGAGAAGAAAGGAGCTGCTCGTTTTCATTGGCTATATCGCAAATGCCCATCCCATCCATAGTATTTTCTCATCCTGTTCCTACTCCCCATTTGATGAACAACTAATTAAGTTTGCTTTTGCTCGACTTTTTGAATCTGTTTCATGGAACTTTACACCATAACATCTTCAATCAAAGCGACCACTTTATTATCCATCTACCATAATCCTGAATTCTCGAACTGGCCATGCACTTGCCCTGCAACCACAACAACCTACTCAAAGACCTGGAAAACTCAGTCATTGAAACATCAGCGGTTCCGCTGCTATAGACAGCAGTGGTGTGCATAGTGTCTTCATATTTTGATCAGAGAAATAGTAATCCCTTGGTGCTTCAACAATTCATAGGTGTCACTATAAGAAGAATAAATTCATACTAGTAATCAAATAGGAGAACGTTTACCTTCATAATATATAATGATTCACTGAAAGAGATTATGGATTCTGTCGCTGAAATCAAACAAATTAAGGGAATATAATTTACGAAAATAAAATCAAACTATGGATGCTCAGACTCGTAAATAATAAAAAAAAAGAAAGTAGAACCTCAAAATTGTGGAATTTACTCTATGGAATCATTACAGGGGAAAAAATTGTAATATAACTGAAATAAAATGCTATCTAGTTCCTACTCAGTTGACACTGGTAAGACTGAAACATGCAGCAGCACTCTTCAATTCATTCTCTGCAACATGCTCCATGGATTGTGTAGTGTCCTTCAACGATTCTTCTGAGCTGCATGCATACATCATAAAATTTGCATCTTAAATTAACATACATGGAACCAGTATGAAATTAAGCTAGGAAATGTAAGATGAAGAGCTTTTAGCACATTTTTTCCATACATTTTACACATTTTAAACAAATATCTCTTAGAATTATGATTGCCTATCATCAACAGTATCGAAAAAGGAAAGCATACCTGGACTCATAGGGTTCTTTAGTTTCTATATATGATTGCCTATCGTCAATAGTATCAAAAAATGAATGCATCTCATCATAATCTTGAACAATTTCTTGTTGGGTAGATAGTGGCTGAGAAGCAACTAGCTGAGACTGAATAATTGGCATGTAATTGGTGTTATTGTTAGTAGCATAAGGATGTTGACTCCAAAGCTGATTCCCAACATTATCAGTAGAATCCAAGTAACCAGAGCTGTAACCAATATTACTGCTAATAGAGTAGGAGTACTGTTGTGCCAAGCAAGGCTGAGGAAGTGCCATTCCTAATTCTAATTGCGAGGGAACATCCTCTGTCAAAGCTGCAATCTGATGGTGGTGATGCTGCCTGTACATCTCAAGGTGTGCGTAGACAGCACGGAGCTCTTCTTCCACCTGCCGAATCTGGAAATGCAGTTGACAGATGATGCCCAAACAGCCATGAACAGGAAACCTGTCACGAATATTGGATTGGTAAATGATAGAACGCATTGCTTCCTCCTTCTGGAGATAATCAAGATTCTCAAGTATCCTGAGAATCTTGCGTACGCCAAACAACTTATGAGCATTTTGGAACATCTTTGGTTGTTCAGATGGGAAGTAAGGTGCTAGAGGACACTCAGAGGAGCACTTTCTCCTTTGATACTTGCACGAAGCACAAGCTTGGCTGGTGCCTCCCTTGAGAGTCATGTTGTTAACATCAAAGAAGATGGTAGAGTGATTAATGAGAGAAGATGTAAATTAAGGAAATTATTAATAATGGTTGGGGAGAGATAGAGATAGAGAGACGTGTGATTGTTGTAGTTGCTGTTTAAACTGAAATGGGTAAAAAGTAACATTTTCATGCTGAACAAGTCTTGTACGAGCGGATTTGCTGGATGTGAAGAGACTAAGTAAAAAGAGAAGATCAAAGAGAGCGATTATGGCGGTGTTATTTGTTAATTTCTTTCTTCGATTTCAAGTAATTGTCAGTGGTAGGGACAACTGTTGCCATTCTAGCTACTATATATACATGGAATGGTCACCTCTACACTTCATCTTGTACTGTTTACGTGGCTTGTAAATTTCTGCATGCCTGCAGGTTCGGACTTGAGAGAAACTGCTTCACCAGGTGAGAAATCCTCTCTGGGTCATGATCCCCTTGGCCTGTCCAACGCTGCTATACCAATTCGAGCTTCAGCTTCGTCTTTGGATCCACTCACTTGGACCTGTGGATTAAATTTATGGATTACACGTAAACTTACATGAAAAACTTGTAATTAATTAAGGAGAACGTTAAAGACAGAATCCACCCTAGCACTCTTTATTTTGGACACTTTCTCCTTAATTAAGTCACATATCTAATAATAAAATTAAATTGATAATCAGTATTATCTTTTAAAACTTTTTGTAATTTATTCTATCACTTTGTTTGAACAACAGATTTCACTGAGAGATCAAATCGGATAGATTGAACAATTCGAAATCCTAACTACTCTAGCTAACGAATTTGCTGCTGCATTAGCATTCTGACTAATAAAACATATGTAAGTGGATGCCTAATATGCGAGCATGATTTTCTTGAAGAACTTGAATTAGAAAAATGATATGATGAAAAACATAAATAATTGAAGAAAATTAAAAAAAAAATCCTCAAATATTGAAATTAGGTTTCTTGAAGAAAATTTAGGTGAAATTGGGTTTACTTGTTGCAAGGAGGGAACTTATAAGTGGATTTTTAAGAGGAAAATTCAAATTAAGGAATCAATGAGATGATATGGTGCGTTTGGTACATTGCAGTTACAACTAATGTTGTGCGTTTCAATTTCACTTGTTAATTAACTGATACAAGCCACGTGTTAATTAAGAAAAAAATGCTAGAATGTTAAAGAATGGAAAGACTGTTATATATATTGCATTATGTTTCAACAAAATGCATGTTGAATTAATGATAAAGCACACTCTAGTATTTTTGGAGATTCTCCATCTCACTCATATCTGTCTTCTTTCTTTTCCCCTTTTAAACAATGTGCATCACTCAACATCTTCCTTTCAATTATTAACATCTTCCTCTTCATTTCAGTCACCTTCTATCACCTCTGAAATTAGATAACCCATTGTCAAAGTCTATTGCTCCATTACTATGAAAATATATCTAGATTACATAAGTATAAGGTTTGGTTGTGAAGGATTGATTTGTTGAAAGAAAAAAAAAAAAACCACACCCTAGGGAGATAGGTTCGGTCAAGACAAGGATTTTTTGTGTGTATTTTTTTTTAAATTTATGCATGTTTAATGATAAGGGAACATCTTTGATGAGTTATATGTTTTTATTTGTATGAAATCTTGATGAAAGATCGAGTTTTTTGAATTCCTAAATTCTAGGGTTTTGAATAAATTTAGGAAAAAATTATGATTCATGATAAAGTTTTATGAATAGGGAATTGAATTAAGTATAATTTGGTGAAAGATTGAAAAAGAAAACCTTTGGTGATGTAGATGGGGATTTCGATCTCCATGAATTTTGTGGGGGGGGGGGAAGAGGGTTTGTAGTAATTGAATATGTCCTTAAAGAATCCATCATTTGGAGTTTTAAATATGAAATTTGCATGAGTATGAGTTGATCTTGAAAGAAAAGAAAAACTCAAGATTTTAGAGATGAAGGTTCGGCTAGAGAGAAAGAGAAGAAGGAAATTTTCCAAAAGCCAAATCAAGCTAGCTGTTTTGAGAAATGGTGAGAACGATTCAAGAAATAATCAGACTGTTTCTCAAAACGATGAGACCATTTTAGTTACTATTTTGTGGTAGCCTGATTTTGTGTTTTGGTTTTTTCTTAGTTTTTCTTTGCATCTTTTGGGTTGTTTAAAGAATATAGGTGATTATTATGTGAAAAATAAAATATAATATGTTTGTATGCATAAAATTAGCTTGTATTATAGCGTTTCTTGTATGGAACATTAAGAGTTGGAAAGTTATGTGAGATGATATAGGGGTATATGTATTCATGAGTAACAAGTACTTAAATTATTTAAAGAATATTGAGAAACACATTTTTAATATTTTAAAGACTGAATGTGATGTATGGCTTGGTGTGATGCAAGAGAGGCATCGGTTGCGGGAACTCAGGCAAGCAGGACAGGACTAGTGAAAGAAATATGTTGGTACTTGTCACCTCAACTCTTTTAATTTAAAAAATTTATGTAAGTCATTATTCTTAATATTTTGATTATTGATTCATACATAAATATTGTGGAATGATAAAGATTCATGAAATCTCGATGTGGATATTAGTTTAGATAAGTGTTGTGTGCATTAAGCTGGCCACATGAGTGAGGCTTAGATTGATAAGTTGTCATTCATAAAATGCTTGAATTGTTGAATGAGAAACTAACCCTTTGAGTGGGGATTAGCTAAATAAATTTGAATTGCAAAAAACAAGTACATATAGGTTGTATGTATTATAGTCGGCCACATATGTGGGGTTGAGGTCAAAGTCCCTTAGAGGGTAAGATAGATGCATTTTTATGTATAAGAGTCGGCCATATGAGTGGGGCCCTAAAGTTGTTAACATTAAGTCAACCATGAGAAAATGAAGACTTAATCATAAAAAATAATATACAGGCCACGAGTGTGAAGGTAGTGCAAAATTTATAGTTAGCCGCATGAACGAAGATTAGAAAGGTGTTAGACATACACCTTATACACGAAAACCAATTAAAACAAACGATTGGTTGTTGTTTATATTAATGAACCTCTAAAGAAGGTTTATGAAGGGTTGGGTACGATGACCTTTAATGTTAAGTTACCTTTGGATATTTCTTGTGTGAAAAATAACATTTTGAATCTAATGTTACATTAAAAAAAAAAGTTAGCTTAGGGTTGGGGCTTATAGGCTATTATTGGAATAAAATGTTTGATTGATGAATTATTACTACTAATCAATGGTAGGGGAAATGTTGATGTTAAAGAACTATAACAAAGAAATCAATGGAAATTTGTGAAAACAAATGCTGATATATGTTTGAATTGTTACTGTTGTAATGTGATAATATAATTTTATTCTAAATTCTTAGTATGCTTAATTTTAACAAGTTCTTCATGTGCTCCTCAAAGGTAGACTGGCGTGATAAACTATTTTAGCTATAGGATTATATCATATATTATTTAGTTGTAGGACTTTTAATAGTTTCCAATTAGCTGTAGGGTTTTGATATTTTATATTATTCATGTTACTTTCTTGGAAGATTGTAATAAACATATTTGTTGAATTATGAGGATTATTATGTTATTATGATAAAGCTTTATTAATGACAATAATTTTCATCTTTTCATTTTAAATATAAGATTGTGATGTTTTACTCTTTTAAATTTTTCTATTATATTAATGTATGTGATTGTTTTATTGAAAAATATATTTAGACGAAATATATATACTCATAGCGTGTATGTGGAGGAGGGTGTTAGAGTGGCATTGGCAGGTGGCAACGAAGACGACATCAAATAATTCCCTTCAAAGTTTATCTTAAGAGTATCATAATTAGACAGAACTCATCTCGACGTTCTATATGTGAGATGCGTAATTATAGAAGTATGATGACATAACAAGTTTGGAATTTCTTCCAACGCAGTGACTGCCCTTTTGGCATACTTCATTGTCTTTTGGGGCAATGTCACCTTGACCTTAAACAGATACTCATTCCTAACCTTCCACTCTTCCAGCAAACAAGCAATTTTAAGGGTATGATGTCATCACACTAGGCCACCCAACTATTAAGCATTCATTCCCACCGATTACCAATGCTACTGAAACCAACCCTTTGGGATACATAACCCACATTGGAGGTGAACCAAGCATCATTAGCATGAGGATGAAAGAATAGCACGCATGCACGAGTTCCTACC
>Ga0325401_1005092_pt1 | contig 12506 bp, 7 predicted proteins | sample PopdelMetagenome_FD_205666 | JGI IMG/M metagenome (GOLD analysis project Ga0325401, IMG submission 205666) | Populus deltoides microbial communities from Bellville, Georgia, United States - Xylem-PdKOR-R2 | ecosystem: Host-associated > Plants > Phyllosphere > Stem > Wood/Secondary xylem | place...
CTGCTATGCACAAATCAGTCTCCAGCACTTAGACCTACAATGTCTACAGTAGTAAGCATGCTTGAAGGAAAAACTGATGTCGAGGAACTAGTCATGGTTCCAAGCACATTGGGTGATCCATCAGGGTATGCTACGGCCTTACACAACAAGTTTGCTCAATCTTCTGTCAAAGGAAGTTTAAGTGAAACTCAGTCCCTCGTGAAGTCATCAGGGGATACATGGACGGCTTCTTGCTCTTCATCAGCCCAGGATCTTTATCCAATTAGTAAAAGCTGATGCCACGAACAACAAATTTTTTATCATGAAAAATCCTGAATAAGAAACTTTATTAACCAAAGTGCATGTTGTCTGTGCACTTCCTCTCTTATTTCGCAAATTTAAGTCTCTTTATTTCTTGACATATCTCAAAGATCATTTATTTTAGTATCACATAAAGCAACCATCACAGAAAATTCTAGCTGATAAAGTTAAGTCCAAGATTTTCAGTTTGATACACATACACTCAAGCATTAAGAAGCAAAATAAAATTGAAAATTCAAAAACTTTATGTCGCACGTGTGCGGCGTCGCAGTGAAAATATCCACCTTAAAAAAAAATCTTGTCTCTTATCAATGAAAAATTGGAATGGGAGTCACTACCTAATATTTTGGTCACTAGGAACCCTAACTGGTCTCAGAGATCAGGTACAGGGACTGGTTGCGTAAAGGGAAGGTATTAACACCCCAAATACATCGTACCTAAGGTAAGCTACATTGTTTTATTGTCTGATAAAATCTAAGGTCTTGTCGTGTTTTCTAATGGTTGGTCCGTTTAGGGTTTAAGAAAAGTCCACTTCGGTAAAGAGATTATTATCTTATCAGGTAAAATATAATCATTCTAACATCAACAAAAAGAATTTAATATCCAGAATATGTCTTACGTATAAGGTCACAACCCCAGATATTAAAAGAAACCAAATTAATTTTTTTGGAATTTTTCAAATATTGGCCTAGTTCTCGCGACTTTAATAAACTGGTTATTAAAGTCAAAATACATGTTAATACATATTTTTGAAATTTTTTTTGTTGTATGAAAATACAATATGATTTTTTTATTTTTTAGAGACTTGGCCATATACATGAAAATAAAATATTTTTTATTTTTATTTTTTAATGTCTTGACGAAAACCGGGTATTTTAATACCGGATTTGTATCTTTACAGTATAAAAATACAAACCGATATTGATCAAAATGCAGTTACAAATTTGCGGAAAATCACAGATTTTTGAAATAATTTTGAAGAATTGTTTTTTGAATGGGCCAGACCCGGCCCAAAAAAAAGGGCCGAGATCAGCCCAATAAAATACAAACTAACACATATTGGGCTGGACTCAGCCCAGCCACATGGACTGGGCTGAGTCAACTTACTGTGCCCATGCACAGTAACCAGCCACAAATACAATTACCCGTTACTCATGCACAGTAACAGGGTAATTATTCTTTATTGCTTGCAGAAACGTGCACAGTTCACGTTCTGCATGCAAGAAGATAAAATGAAAATCTAAGACAAAAGGAAGAGAATTACCTGGAATGGAGGCGCTGTCGTTCACGGTGCTGGTGGCTCACGGTGGCGTTGGTGTCGCGGCAGCCGGCTGTGGTGGTGGCTGAGAAGCCCGGTGGCGCTACTGTTTCTCCTTTTCTTCCCCGTGCAGAGGCGCCAATGTTTCTCCCCTCTTCGTCCTCTGTTCCCCTCTGTAATCTCCTTTATTATTCCTCCGTTTTTTCTTTTTTATACTGCTCCCCCCTTTCTCTCTTGTTCTTTTCCTTACCCACGGTCATCCCCTCTGTTTTTCTCCTTTCCTCCTCCCCTCTGTTTTTTCTCTCTGGTGCAGCTGATGCTCGTGCATTGGCTGGCAGTGCTGCTCTTTGTTTCTTTTTTATTCTCCCTGTTCTCCCTGTGTTTTTTTTCTCGTTTGTCTTTCTGCCCTCTTCCCCCTCTGTTTTCTTACTCTCCCTCCAGCTCCTCCCTGTTCTCCCTGTTTTCCTCTCCGCTCTCCCCCTGTTTTCTCCTTCTCCCCTGTCTCGTCCCTTCTCTGGCTTTTATAGCCAGAGAATGCATGCGTTTTCCAGGAACGTTATTGCTGAAGTAATGGTAAGTTGGTAACGGTCGGCGTGAGACATGCTCCCCTGAAGCAGCTCCACTGTCTCCGCAAAAAACGACTCCCCTGTCTCTTTATTGCTAGCCGTTTTTCCTTTTGAAGAAGACCATGAACAGTTCGCGTAATTCTTAATGAAACGGCGCCGTTTTTAATTTCAAAATGATATTTTTGATTTTGTCCTTGAATGTTTTTTACAATTTTGTAATCAAGCCCCCAGAAATGTTGTCATTGGATCGCTTGATTTTAGCCTCTTTTCAGTTTGGTATTTGGTTTCGGATTGTTTCAATTAAGTTCTTGATTGGCCATCAAACTTCAATAATTATGCAATTAAGCCCTTGATTTGACCATATCAACTCTTCAAAATTATAATTGAACCCCAGAACTTTCATTTCTTCCAATAAAAGCCTAAATTGACTTAAAAATCAATTTTTCTTACAATTCAACCCTCTATAAATTGAATTAAACCTTAGATAAAATTTAATTGAGTCCATAAACATCTGATTTTTGACTTTTCTTCCTCAAGTTGAATTTTCTTTGTCAATAAGGTCTCATCAGTTAAAAATATACTTTTAAATTTCAACCTTTCGCATTTTTGAACATACTTAACCAATTTTGGCCTTTCTCGGTATTCCAACATCCTTTTTTCGCTCCTATTATTTTTTTGATATATTTTCTTTATTTTTAAGCTAGATTGACTTCAAATTTCAAATTTCAAATTTCTCTTTCAATCAAGCCCTTCATTGATTTTCTAACTTTGCTACTTGTTTCAAACTTATCTTTAAACCTTGATCTCTTTTAATTTTAGCCAAATTAAACCAATTTAAGCCCGTTTCTCTTCAATTCAGACCTGAATTTGACTTAAAATTTTCCAAACTTCAATTTTGCTTGTGATATTCAAATATTGGTTCAATTGCAACCCCAACTATATTGATTTTTATATTTTTTATGTTTTCAATAGTTCTTGCAAACAAAAATTAAATAAAAATAACAAAATAGATAAATTTATTGAAAAGATATATTTTTTTGGATTTTTTATTTTAAATATATATACAAAAAAGGAGGTCAAAAATGGGGTCTTAGCAATTACGTTCATGTCTTTTCAAAACCCCAACAATTCTCCATTGTGCTTATAAGATTCTCCTTAAATTGTGCAGATTAAGTTGCATGCATAATTAAAAAAAAAGGCCAAATATTGGCTGATGAAGCTTTTGGTTCCGATATCTATATATGCTCTCACTATTTTCACCTATTGAAGATATCTTATTAGTGATAGAAGGAAGAAAAATCGACATCCTGCTGAATTAACTTATATTTACCAATTTATGTGATATAGCTTGTAATTAATGCAATAATATATATATATGTCGCACTTGACATCGCGGCGGCCTTAAAATTTTTCATGGAAAGAACGGATTTCTGACATCCTGTTCTTTAATATAAAATAGTCTTGTTTAAGGAGTCGCCACCTAATATTATGGTCACTAGGAACATTGATTAGTCAGCAGAGATTCTATGGTACGGGACTGGTTACGCAAAAGGGAAGATATTATCACCCCTTAAACGTCCTACCTAAGATAGGCTGCATTGCTAATTTTGTCATAAATTGCTAATATTTTGTTGGTTTATGCTATGATGGTTTGCGTGTGATATTCCTTACTCTGGCGCTAGTGAATATTCAACTACAGATACTTTCAACTCTAGTGTTGGTAAATATTACGTAGTTATAAAACAAAATAAATTTAAATCTATATTTTTATTCTTGACTCTAGCGTCAGTGAATAAAAACAAAAATAAAATTTATTTTTATGCATACACATATTTTTTATTTTTATGTAGCTAAAATAAAATAAAATAAATTTAAATCAGTATTTTTATTCCTGACTCTAACGTCAATGAATAAACCAATAAATCTATATTATTTTTTATTTATGCATATACATATTTTTAATTTTTAATTTTTTTAGGGCTGGGCCCAGCTTAACCCATACGGGCTAGGCTGGACTCGGCCCGGCCACTGGTCCAAGCCAGTGACCCGGCTGGGCAAAAGAAGAAGAAGCATGCGTGAAGTAAATTCACGCGTGCATGAATAGTGCGAAAGTAATTAAATTACCTACGCACTGCATTCAAACGTTTTATTGAATGTAGAGAATGGAAACTTACCTGTGCAGCGGAGGACGACGCCGAAGACGAAGGCGCGGTGGCTGGTTATTCCCTTTCCCCTCGGTTGCTTCTTCTTCCTCTGTTTTTGGTGTTGTTTGCCTGGTTTCTGTACTCTCTCCCCTGCTCGCTTTCCTCTCTGTTTCCCTTTTTTTTCTTTGAGATTGTGTTCGGGAAGAAAGCTTTTGGTCTATGCTTTCGAATTCCCTTGCTCTGGACAAATATTATGATGGTAAGGGTCCTGGAGCCGGGGGTTGGCTGGACCCAAGCTTTCTCGGGTTCTGTTTCTTCCCCGTCCTTTTCGTCTGTATTTTTTTTACTAATTTCGGGTTCTTCTTTTTCTGCAGGGACGAAGACAATAGCAAGGCTAATTCTGGTCTCTGTGTTGCTCCTCCCTTTTCTATCCTTCTCTCTGTGAATTTTTGCTTTTTTTTGCTCTGTCTTTGCTCTGTTTTTCCTCCCCCTTTTCCCCGGTTCAGCTCTCCTTTTTATAGAGCTCGAGAGCTTCAAAACCAGTCCTATCTTTGCAGGACTGTTATTCAAATCACGAACGAAATCGTGGGCAAGAGACGTGGTCCATGATTTGCTGCAGATTTCTTGTTGAATAGGCTTTCTCCGTGCAAAACAAAAGGGATGATGAACAGTGCTTCCAAACGGCGCTGTTTGTGTCCTTGGGAATGGCTAGTTTTCACTTTGGTCCCTAACTATTTTAAACTCAACAATTTGGATCTTAATCAGTAATCATTAATTTCTAATTGTGCCCTTGGATTAAATTCAATTTGAATCCCTAAGTTATAGCGCCATCTCCACAACAGTCCTGTGTTTCTGGACTATTCAATTTTGTCCCTGAGTTATAGCGCCATCTCTCATTGAGTCGCTTGATTCAATTACTAGGGACTAAGCAGGCAGCAGAAAATTACCTTAATAAGTGCTTATATTATGTCAGCTTGGGCAGTAATGACTACTTAAACAACTACTTCATGCCTAGCAATTATACAACAAGCCGATTATACACCCCTGATCAATATGCCAAGGTTTTAATTGACCAGTACAGTCAGCAAATAAAGGTTGGTATTACTATCCGTTTCGCGAGAAATTTTATGATGCTCAAAATATAAACATTGATACTTGGATACAAGAAGAAAGAGAGAAAAATATAAGAAATACTTATCATTTTTTATGGGACTAGATGTGATTTTTTCTCTTATTCTTGTATCCATCTATTTTATTGAATGAGGATTCGTAGTTAGAGCTTGAACACTATAATTTATTTTTAATAATTGTATTTGTACCTTAATTTATGCATTATATTCCATATATATTTTCATTTATCTTTTTTGTGAATTTATGTCTTTTGTTTCTATTTTTCTTCAGCTTCTGTACCACCTAGGAGCCAGGAAAATTGCCTTGTCTGGACTTGGACCAACAGGCAGCATTCCATACTCATTTTCTACTCTATGCCGCAACAATCTCTCTTGTGTGACCAATATAAACAACGCAGTCCTCCCTTTTAACGCAGGACTCGTATCACTTGTTGATCAACTGAATAGAGAGTTGAATGACGCACGCTTTATATACTTGAATTCTACTGGGATGTCATCTGGCGATCCTTCTGTGCTCCGTAAGTCATCCAACCTGTTGGTGGAGGATGTTACAATCAGTATACAAGGAGTACGATTCACAGTATACCTAGTAATTTCTTGTTTTAATGATTACTATTTGGCTCTAAACAATGGAAATTGTCTATTTTGTGCATAACAGGGTTTAGGGTTACAAACGTTGGATGTTGTCCAGCACGTAGTGATGGCCAATGCATTCAAGACTCAACCCCATGCCAAAATAGGACTGAATATGTGTTTTGGGATGCAATTCATCCTACCGAAGCTTTGAACCAATTCACTGCAGGAAGATCGTACAATGCCTTTCTTCCATCTGATGCTTATCCTACCGATATCAGTCATTTAATCAGTTAACATGCAGATCTAAGTCAAGGAAGATAATATTCCATAAATAATATAATAAATAATTTATAGAAAATAAGGTGGTCTTGGTCACTTTGTTACGAAGATAAAATTATGTAAAACAGCAGTCCAATAATATGACTTCTTGTAAACGAAAAAAAAAAAAAAAACAGTCTGACAATATTGCTAACTGCAACCCATAAAAAACAGTCTATCATCTTTTTCGTTTTCTTACGAAATATTTGGATAAACTATCTTTTTCGTGTATATAGATTATCAACTTTCCAATTCTACTCTTCTAGATTAAATTTTGCTCTTCATGATTAAAAAACTGACAAAAGGTTAATTTTATCACATTTTTGTTTTATTTTTATGATTTTTCTCTCATCTTTCCCTCTCAAATCAACATCTATGTTATTACATGCATTTAGAAACCTAAAGAACTCAAAAAGCAAATTTAAAAAATAGTTTAGTTGATGGTTGGGAGCAAGTGCGGAGCCAGAAATTAATTTTTCTTACCCTATGCTATTAAATAAATATATAATTTTTTTAAGATAAATTATTAACTTATATACATGAATTTTTCTTTGTGTATTTTTTAGCCTGTTATTTTCCTGTGAGGCCTTTCTCTGGCTTTTATAAAGCCAGAGAAGAGAAGGTCGGGTGTTCATGCCTCCATAAATGAGGCACGTTCCGTGAGGGATCATGGGCATCGTGGTTCATGATTTGCCGGATGTGTCTCCTGTTGATCCGGTTTTCAGGATGAGGAGATGATAAACAGTGTGCGTTGAAAACGACATCGATTTCACGCGAAATGATTATTTTAAATTTGGTCCCTGAACTTATAACATTTAACAATTGGATCCCTAATTTCATTAATTAAATAATTTCAAGTTCAATTAAATCCTCAAACTTCCAATTCTTTTAAATTTTAACCAAATTGACTCCCAAATTATAATTCAATCCTCAAACTTCAAATTTATGTTCTCTTAACTCAGTTCTCAAATATTTTTTATTCATTCATTTTTTATCGTATTATTTTTGTTTTTAAAATTTCAAAAATTAAATTATGAAAATTCTGAATTGAAAATCTGCTTAGGAGCCGGCCACCAACCCCTCTTTGCTTGATTTATGGGGGAGAGAATCAAAGTTTAAAGGTTGGGTCTTGAACAAGAATGGAAGGGCTGGACTGCTGGTCTTTAAAGAAAGGTGACTGAGAGAGCATGTTTGGCTAAGAATCTGTAGTGGATTCGGAGAGTTAAAACATGATCTCTTGTATCGTGATTGTATCCAATATATCATAAAACATGATTTTTGCTTGATTAATGGAGATAGGATCAAATTTTGAAAGCTAAATCTTTCATTAAAATGGAAAGGATGGCTGCTGGTATTGGGAGGAGGTTAATTGAGTGAGCATGTTTGACACGAAATCTAATGCGGATTCTAAGAGTTAAAGCCTGATTTCTTGTATCATTGTAGCTAGCCAACTTATTAAAAAACATGCTCTTTACTTGATTCATCGAGATAGGGTTAGATTTTGCAATCTAAATCTCACATCCAAATGGAAAGAACGATAGTTAGTCTTGGAGGGAGGCTGATTTAGCTGATTTTTTAATTTCTTTCAATTTAGTCCCTAACAAAAATAAAATTCACCCTCTAAATTATCTGCTTTCTCAATCTGATCCTTATTCCTCCAATTCTTTATTTTTAAGCCAAATTGACTTCAGATTTCAAATTTCTCTCTTTCAATCAAGCCCTCAATTGATTTTATAACTTGGCTACTTGTTCCAATTAAACTCATCCTTGAACCTTAATTGCTTTTAATTTTAGTCAAATTAAACCAATTTAAACCCATTTCTCTTCGATTCAGACCTCAATTATGACTTAAAATTTTCAAATTTTATTTTTGCTCGTGATATTTAAATATTGGTCCAATTGCAACCCTAATTATATTGATTTATATATATTTTTTTATGTTTTTAATATTTCTTGCACACAAAAATTAAATAAAAATAACAAAACAGTTAAATTTATTGAAAATATATATTTTTTAGACTTTTTTATTTTAAATATATATACAAAAATTATGATAAAAAATTAAGTTATAACAAAACCCCAACAATTCTCACATCTATGAATGGGTTTAGAAGATTCTCCTTAAATTGTGCAGACTAAGTTGCATGCATAATTTAAAAAAAAGGCCAAATATTGGCTGGTGAAGCTTTTGGTTCCAATATCTATATATATATTTTTTTGGATTCCAGAAAACCTCACCTCTCAAAAAATATTCGTATTTATATATGCTCTCACTAGTTTCACCTATTGAAGATATCTTATTAGTGATAGAAGGAAGTAAAATCGTAAACATCCTGCTGAATTAACTTATATTTACCAATTTATGTGATATAGCTTGTAATTAATGCAATAATATATATATATATATATATTGAAATAAATTTATGTTAACAAATATTTTTATTTTTAAAATATTTTTATTTAAAAATATTTAATAAACATTCATATTATGTTAACAAATCAATCTCCCAACTAAAAAAATTTCTAAATTAATTTAAAACACAAAATTAAATTAAAATAAAAATTACCTATTAACCCTGATATACTTTTTCATAAAAATAAAGAAAAGAAAACATCTTAATAAAACTCCTCTCATCAAATAAAACCTATTAACATTAAAAAATACTTTTTTAATGGTAATAATTTGGCTAACCTTCAACTTTTATTTTTTTTCATTGTTTTTTCATTGTTTTCTTTTTTATATCTCAAATTAATAAACTTAAAAATAAGTAAAATGAACTTTTAGATAAAAATAAAAATTATAAAAACTATGATCCATCATGTGTTTTTTTTTTTTGTATTTTAATTACATTATGATCCTCTTTTTAATTTTGTTTTCGTATATAATTTAAAACTATATCTCAATAGAATTAGACTATAAAAAAAAATACATGGATAAAATAAAAAAAATAAAATAAAAAACAAAACAAAAAATTATAAAGAAAGTACTGAAGCACTTCTCCGGCACCAGAAATTAGGTAATTCTTCTGATTTTTAAGGGTTAGTTGTCTAGTCTTCCCAATTTAAGACAAAAGGTGACTTCAGCCTTTTGAATTACGGCCGATATGAAATTAAGGACTCCAAAATACGTGTAGAGGCCACCAAATCAGCCGCCAATATTGATGACTACCGAATAAATCACCTATTGAGATGTAGCCTCCATTTCATTTAAGTAGTTTTTTTTTTTTTTTAAGTTCCATCTTCTACTGCTTTCTTTCCATGCTTTTTTTTTTTCATTAAAGTTTTACTTTCAATTTTATTCTTTTATATTTTATTAATTTAGAATTAATCATCTTAATCATCTCCTTCATTCGAATTGTATATTATTATTATTATTATTATGATCTTGTTCGAAGATTGCTTGCAAATCTCATTTGATGATGTTATCGAGGGATTAATTTCAGCATTCAGTTACATAATTTATTTCTTTCGGTCAATGTCTATAGAGATATTAAGCATGGTCCGTGCACAAGGTGTTGGTCGCCGGGAAATTGAATTCTAAATTAATGCCAAGTATATATGAATAAATATATTCAATGAGTTGATCCACGCTACACCTGCCTTGGTGTAGCCTCAAGAGCAATAGTTGCAAATTTCATGTGTGTTTGTTGTTTTTATAATTATGGTTTGAAAATATAAGTTTTTTTTTTAAAATATAACTATATATATTATAGTTTTTTTTGTTAATCAAAGTTCTAAGAGGATTTTCAGTAGAATCCATATAAAATTATAGTATTTATTAATTAATTAAATACATTAAAAATTATATAATTGAGATAAAATACAGTTTCAATTATATTTTATCACGTTGCAAAACAGACCAAACATTCTTTTTAAGTCTATAATTGGATTTAAAAAAAATCTAATATACTTTATAATAATCAAGGTGTTTTTTATAATAATTGAGTAAGGTCTATTTTGAATAAATGCTAAACTATAAAACTTTTTAGTTTTCATTATTGATGCAATGTATGGTGGAAACTAGATAATTTCTAGAAATAATAAGAATAGAAATGTCTCAATTTTATTTAAAAGTAATAATTGATTTCAAAATCTCATAAAAGTAGTTTAAATCATTCGTCATAGCCAAATAAAGAAAAGATAATTAAGAAAGCTATTGTTTTTAAATATGAGCAAAAGCAAATATTCAAATATTCAAAACATATAAATAATAATAATAATAATATAAATAACCTAAAAGTAAATATTCAAAGTGAACTATAATAATAATAATAATAATATAAATAATTTACTGCTACCATGTCTGTAGCATTGCACTCCTCTTCCAACCCTATATAATCCCAACGTTTTCATCAGGCTGTGTTACCATTGATTCCTCTGTTCTCCTCGCAGTTTTCAAACTCCATTGCTTCAAATACTTCTCAACAGCTCCCACCTTAATTTCCTGCAAATTGATTAGAAATGGCAGACAAGATCAAAGTATGGTGCTTCCTGCTTTTCCTATTGAGGCTGGTGTCGAATTTGCAAAATTGTGCTCATGCCGCTCCACAGGTGCCTTGTTTTTTCATATTTGGAGACTCGTTGGCGGATAGTGGCAACAACAACAACCTTGTCACAGCTGCTAAGGCCAATTACCGCCCATATGGAATTGACTTCCCAAATGGAAGCACCGGAAGGTTTACTAATGGCCGAACCGTAGTGGATATCATTGGTGCTCCCTTCTCATCTCCTTGCACGTTATCACTTTCACATTAGTTTTGAAATGCAAAATAATTTGTCTCATATATACCAAATTATATCAGTTTAAGTCTTGTTTATCACGTAGTATAGCGTAATTAATATCACAATAACATGGATATGAAATTATTTCCACATAAAGTTTCATCATATATTATTGTTTAAGAATAAATTACATCATCTCTCCTGAAGTATAGTTCAGGTATTTAGTCAAAAGTTGTGAATTGATAGAACAACCTGCATAGAAAAACTTTATAATGCTACAGTAATAATTACAGTACATGAGAGGAGAGAAAAAATCATATAGATGTTCAAAATGATAATAATGTCTTTCTTCTTCTTAAAATATTATTTCTTAGTTTTTTTTTTCCCTCTCTTTTCTTGTGTCTATCTCTTTCACCATAGAATTTAAATGTCAAAATCCCCCTAACCGTGATCATAGCAGAACAATTTATTTGCACATACATTTGGGCATTTGCAGGTGAACTTCTGGGCTTTAACCAATTTATTCCACCATTTGCAACTGCTAGAGGCAGAGACATATTGGTTGGTGTTAACTATGCATCTGGGGCAGCAGGGATTCGTGATGAGAGTGGAAGGCAACTGGTACCAAATAATTTACGTTGTAGTAATTTTTTGCCTGTGAGTAGTTTTACAACGTCCTATGATTTAACTTCTATCTTTTTTTTTTCGTTTTCCTATTTCTGTTGACATGTTCCAGGGTGATAGAATCAGCCTAAATGAGCAATTGCAAAATCATGCTGCTACACTCAGTCGCTTGACTCAATTACTAGGGACTAAGCAGGCAGCAGAAAATTACCTTAATAAGTGCTTATATTATGTCAGCTTGGGCAGTAATGACTACTTAAACAACTACTTCATGCCTAGCAATTTTACAACAAGCCGATTATACACCCCTGATCAATATGCCAAGGTTTTAATTGACCAGTATAGTCAGCAAATAAAGGTTGGTATTGCTATCCGTTTCGCATGCTTTCTAGTTCGGTTCTGAAGAAATTTTATTAAGTTCAAGATATAATATCGATCCTTATTTATAGATACAAGAAAGAAAGAGAAATATAAGAGATACTTATAATTTTTTATGAGATCATATGTGATTTTTTCTTTTATTCTTTTATCTATCTCTTGAATTGAATGAAGATTCATAGTTAGAGCTTGAACACTATAATTTATTTTTAATAATTGTATTTGTACCTTAATTTATGCATTATATTCCATATATATTTTAATTTATCTTTTTTGTGAATTTATGTCTTTTGTTTCTATTTTTCTTCAGCTTCTGTACCACCTAGGAGCCAGGAAAATTGCCTTGCCTGGACTTGGACCAATAGGCAGCATTCCATACTCATTTTCTACTCTATGCCGCAACAATCTCTCTTGTGTGACCAATATAAACAACGCAGTCCTCCCTTTTAACGCAGGACTCGTATCACTTGTTGATCAACTGAATAGAGAG